>Ga0182024_10013445_pt1 | contig 15980 bp, 16 predicted proteins | sample P32metaG_FD_120480 | JGI IMG/M metagenome (GOLD analysis project Ga0182024, IMG submission 120480) | Permafrost microbial communities from Stordalen Mire, Sweden - P3-2 metaG (Illumina Assembly) | ecosystem: Environmental > Terrestrial > Soil > Wetlands > Permafrost | place: Sweden: Stordalen... | reverse complement strand
TTTCGAGGCATGCTCAGCGTTTACTCTCGTTACGGCCTGCACGCTCGCCAAGTCGCCAAAGCGACCCTCTACACCAGAGGCTTCAGCAGTCTCGTTGCCTTCACTGCTGCTCTGATTGCTACCGGGTGGAGCGAACCAGTTCCCGGGCGGGTTTACCCCCGCTGTGGACCAGCACCTTTCACGGCGCACCGATGGCATGACCTACGAACAGAACTGCGGACGCCGCCAGGGCTCGCCGCAAGAGACCACGCACATAGGATACACCCTGCGTCTGGAATCTTCCGGCCACCGCGTGATTGACGTGTCCTGCGTTCCCGGCGCTTGGCTCTGGAGCGGTTCACCCCGCGACTGCGCCGCCCCGGAAAACGGCTCCGCCGTCGAGTTGGAGCTAAATGGCGACAAAGCCAAAGTGATATGGACCGCGTCAGCCAGGACCGCGGCGAAATCGAGCAGCGCAGCCCAAACCAAGCCCATCGCCCTCAGCGAAACCTACCGAGTCATCCACATCGACCCGCCATTCTGACGCAGCGTCCCGCCTAAAGCCCTCTCGCAGTGGACCGTAACTTGCTCCCCAATCATGCGCGATAAGTTCGTTCCTTAGACCGCTCTAATCGATCGAATTGAATCGGACGGCCCGAGGCCACATGCCGCGTGCTCCCTGTTCCTTCCATTGAGCATATGAATCGACATCAATCTCCGTTCGCCAAACGCCAAAATCGAACGGCGACCCACTCCCGCCTCGCGCAAGTCATGCTGGCGGACGCCATTCGGCACCACCAAGCCGGTCGACTAACTGAAGCGGTACGAATCTATCAACTCGCGCTGGCCCTGAAGCCCGACTCCCTCGAGGCCGACAGCAACCTCGGCGCCGCCCTCCACGCCCTCGGCAAGTTCGACGAAGCCGTCGCTTGTCTCCAGCAAGCCCTCGCCCTCAAGCCCCACTCCGCCGAAGCTTGGTTCAACCTTGCCGCCACCCGCAAGGCCCAAGGGAACCTCGACGACGCCGTGACCTGCTATCAGCGCGCTCTGGCCCTCGATCCGGATTGCCCCGGCGCCCACCACAACCTCGCCAAAATCCTGCACGACCAAGGCAAGCTCGACGCCGCAGTCGCCCATTACCAGCGCGCTCTTGCCCTCGATCCAAACTACGCCGAGGCCCACGGCAACCTGGGCAACACCCTCCACGCCCAGGGCAGACTCCCCAGGGCCGCGGCGCATCACGAGCGTGCCCTCGCGATCAAGCCAGACCTCCCCGAATCGCACTACAACTTGGGCAACGTGGTCTTTGCATTGCCAGCGCGATTCATATTTTTGCCAGCCGGAGGCGAAGTCGCCGGTGAACGCGTGCAACCGGCGAGGCAGACTGCCGCTGGGGATTGGGGTCTTGGCCAAACCCGGAATCCGCTGGATCAGCCTGCAATCATCGACCGCCGCGTCGATCAATTCTCAGACATCGACCTCTTCGCCGCTCAAATCGCGGCCATGGACGTGGTCATCACGATCGACAACTCCACCGCGCATCTGGCCGGCGCGCTAGGCGTTCCCACCTTCCTTCTACTCCCCTTCGCGCCCGAGTGGCGCTGGCTCCAGGCCCTCCCCGACGATACCAATGACAGCCCCTGGTATCCGGCCATGCGTCTCTGCCGCCAGCCCAAACTCAGCGACTGGCAATCCGTCATACAAACCGTCGAGAAAGCCCTGTGAGCCACGCCACCGCCCACGCCACTTCCTTGGCCGCGACGCAGACGACCACTAACCACGGCCTGCCTCAGCGCAAACCCCCGCCTGCCACCTTCCTCACCGAGCGCGCCACCTTCCTGGTCGATCGTCACGACCTACCAGGACTCCGCAGCGCCATCTCAAAACTCGCCGCCGCCGGATACTCCGAGACCTCGATAACCGGCCGCCTCGGCCTGCAGGATCTTGCCGACCTCCAGTGGCGCTCCGTGCCCATCTATCGCTCCGAGCGCCTGTCTTCCCGCGATCCGCTAGCTTTAGCCATCGATCTTTTTCTTTTGCAAGGCGCTCTTCCCCAGGACGAACTCCGCCAATTATTCTCCCGCTCCGAATCCGATCTGCTCATCCGCGCTGGCCTGCTGGCAATCGACGCCACCGGCGTAGCCCGCGCTCGCGCCTCGCTGTTTCCCCTCGGCGATCGTTTGATCTTTTCCGACCACGATTGGCCCAGCCTTCCTCACCCAGGCTACGCCACGGTTCCCGCCGATCAGGTCATGGGCATTGGCCGCGATAGCCGCCTCCTGGCGCGCTGCACCACGCCCCGCACGTTTCGCTCCGCCCTCGACCTCTGCACCGGCTCCGGCATTCACGCCGTACTGGCCTCCGCCCACGCCCAGCGCGTACTGGCCGTCGACAGCAGTCCGCGCGCGGCCCGTTGCGCCCGCTTCAACGCCCAAGTCTCCGGCGCCACCAATATCGACGTCGCCATCGGCGATCTGTTCGAAGCCGCGCGCGGCGAATCCTTCGATCTGATCACCGCCAATCCTCCCTTCGTCCCCTCGCCCCTCGATACCCTCAAATTTCGCGACGGCGGACCCTCCGGAGAAGACACCCAGAAACGCATCGTCTCAGGCCTGCCGCTTCACCTAGCCCCCAGCGGCATCGCCCAGATGGTCACCGAACTAGGCGAACGCAACGATGAGCCCCTAGCCCATCGCCTGCGCGACTGGCTCCAGGATGCGCCAATGGACATCCACATCCTGCGCGTGGGCGAATACTCCGCCGCAAAATACGCCACAGGCCACGCCAAAGGCGACGACTACCAGGCATTTCTGGACTCCACCCGCGAGTGGGCCGCCAACCTCCATGCCCAAGGCTACGCCCGCATCGTCTCCCTGGTGATCTCCTTCCAGTGGAGTGACTCCTCCTGCGGCCCTCCCTGGGAACGCGTCGACGAATCGCCACCGCCGCGTCGCGACGCCGCGATCTGCCGCAAGCCCTAGCACAGACCTACCTGCGCCGCTCCGGTCCAATAGCTCTTCTAGACGCACAAGTTCTAGGCAGCAACGCGCCAAGAAGAGCCAAAGCAACTTTGCTGCGCCAAGCCCTAACGATCGAACATCACCTCGATCCCCTCGAACGCGAAATTCTGAATCGAATCGACGGCCGCGTACCCATGCCCAATTTGATCGCCCTGTTCCGCCATCTCCACATCGACGAGCCCACCCTAATCGCAGCCACCCGCTCCCTACTCCGCCGCCAGCTAATCCAAATCGACAGCCCGCTCGCCGGTCCCGCCCCCGCCTTTGAAGACCCTGCGAGCTAGCCTCGCTTCACGCGTGCCAAACCGCAACTATCCGTCACGCTCGTCGCGGCACAGCAGTCGCACCGACAAGCAACCCATCGTCATTCCGAACGGAGTGGCGGCCCGCCGTTCTTCGCATCCCGTTCCTCGGGATGCGCCGTCACGCAGTCGAGGAATCTCCCCGTCTCTGTGCCCTCTTGGACGCTTCTACCGCAACTCCGCGCTCAAATCCTTCCACTGCGGATTGGCCGCTTCAATCAGAGCTGCCTTCTTCGCTCGTCCCCAAGTCTTGATCTGCTTTTCCCGGCCGATGGCGCTGAAGGCAGTGCCGTGCACCTCAAACCAGACAAGTTTCGTGACGTTGTAACTCCGCGTAAATCCGGGGATTTGCTTTCCTTGGTGCTCCCGTATACGCCGCACCAAGTTATTTGTCATGCCGGTATAAAGCACACCTGACGCGCTCGCAACAATGTACACATGAAATGTCTTCTCCATGGAGTGGCCGGGCGAAATGCTATCACGGCATAGCCGTTAACCCAGTGCGAGAGACCGCGCACCGTGCTTGCAACAAGCCCCCAAATGTGGCACGCGGCCAAGTGCTTCCCAAAGATCGCACCGACAAGCAACACGTCGTCATCCCGAACGGAGTGGCGGCCTCCCTTCCTCGCGTCCCGTTCCTCGGGACGCGCCGCCACGCAGTCGAGGGATCTCTCCGTCTCCGTACGGGCCACTACTTGACGAACTATTCCGAACACTGTATATATATGCATAGTAGCGTATATTGTTGTCAACTTGCCGCGCAGACTGAGGTAGCATGCCGCCCGAGAAAGGCGATCCTCGATGCAGGAATTCCTAAAAGACACAGAAATCATCGACTGGACGCACCCAGCCGTCCTCGCCAAAGCCAAACAACTCACCAGCGGCACAACCAGCACCCAGCAAACCGCCCAGCGCTGCTTCGAGTGGGTCCGCGACGAAATCCAGCACAGCATCGACTTCCGCTGCAACCCGGTAACCTGTTCCGCATCCGAAGTCCTGCTCTCCGGCACAGGCTTCTGCTACGCCAAAAGCCATCTCCTGGCCGCCCTGCTAAGAGCCAACAACATCCCAACAGGCTTCGTCTATCAACGCCTCTCGGGAGAACGCGTCCCCTACACCCTGCATGGCCTGAACGCCATCCACCTCCCCAATTTCGGCTGGTATCGCGCAGACGCCAGAGGCAACAAGCCAGGCGTAAACGCCCAATTCAATCCCCCAGTAGAACAACTAGCATTCCTCCCAGCAGACCCCGAAGAAAAACTATTCCCAGAAATATTGCCCGACCCATTGAACGTCGTAGTAGCCGCCCTCCGCCAATACCCCGACTGGGAACTCCTGTGGAACAACCTGCCAGACTGGCCCGACGCCTCGCTATCTGGCGCAGAAATAGCCACCCCGCATAAGTATGCAATCAATGTACACGGGTCCCGCTAGAGCGCTATAGCCCGGATCGACGCGGCGCTGCGGTCGATTCGGCCGATTTTGTAGCAAAGCGCGATACTCGTCATGCTGCTGCGCATGCACCCCTCAGACACGCTCATGTCCGTTCGCCAAACCAAATGGAGCGCGCGGCCCGGTGCTTCCAACAATCGCACCCACATTCGAACGCGCCCCATTCGAATCTAGTACCAACAAGTAATTATTTGACACTTCTGTATATTTGTGCTAACTTCTACCATGCTTCTCGGAAACAACCCTCGCTTCATCCGATCTTCCAGCGCAACGCTTCATCCGCGTGCGGCCCAGTGCAAAGAGCGAAAACCACTAACCCATTGTTTTCAGCACCTTGCGCACTCTTTGCTTCGCTCTTTGCGCTCTTGTGCACAGGGACTCAAGCTAACTACTGTGCTTTCATGCGCGTGCGCACTCTTTCAAAAAACCACCGGGGATAGGGGTGGGGGCATTCAACGATTACTCGAGACTTCCAGCGAATCCCCGGCCGGACTTTGCCTCGGCCGCCAAACTTGTGAGAATCTAATTGTTCCACTTTTGCATCCGGAGGCCGCCGAAAGCGCGCAATAAATCCGTGGACACCGCAAAACAAACCCCGGTCGACCTCGGCAATGCCGAATCGCCCGCCGCAGCCTCCCTGGCCATTGAAACCTTCGGCCTTACCCGCCGCTTCGGCGACCTCATCGCCCTCGACCACCTCGATCTGCAAATTCCCTACGGCCAGATCTTCGGCCTCCTGGGACCGAACGGCGCTGGCAAAAGCACCACCATCAAAATGCTCGCCACGCTCCTAGAACCCACCTCCGGCACAGCGCGCGTCGCCGGCTTCGACATCTTGCAAGCGCCCGCCCAGGTCCGCCGAAGAATCGGCTACGTTCCGCAACTCGTCTCCGCCGACGGCGGCCTCACCGGCTGGGAAAACCTAGACTTCTCCGGCCGCCTCTACGGCCTCCACGGCGCCGAGCGCAAAAACCGCATTGCCGAAGCCCTACAATTCGTCAACCTCGCGGAATCCGCGAACAAATTGGTCAAGACCTACTCGGGCGGCATGATTCGCAGGCTCGAAATCGCCCAAGCCATGCTGCACCGCCCGGCCGTCTTGATCCTCGATGAACCCACCGTCGGACTCGATCCCGTCGCGCGCCGCACTGTCTGGGAACGCCTCCTGGAATTGCGGCAAACCTATGGCATGACCATCCTGATCAGCACCCACGGCATGGATGAAGCCGACGAACTCTGCGACGAACTGGCCATCCTGCACATGGGCAAAATCGCGACGGTGGGTAATCCCGCAAAATTGAAGGAAGCCGTCGGGCCTGCAGCTACGCTCGACGACGTTTTCGCCCGCTACAGCGGCGTCTCCATCGAGCAAGGAGGAAACTATCGTGACATACGCCAAGCTAGACGTTCAGCAAGTCGCCTGGGCTGACTCATCGGCGGTCCTGGATTTTTGCCAGCAGACCTGGGCCGTAATGCGCATCGAGCTCATAAAAATGTTTCGCGATCCTACCGAACTATTATCCCGCGCCGTGCAGCCGATTCTCTGGCTGGTGATTTTCGGACAGGTTTTCAGCCGCGTCCGCGGCATCCCCACCGGCAATCTCAGCTATCTCGCCTTCATGACGCCGGGAATTCTCGCGCAGAGCGTGCTCTTCGTCGCCATCTTCTACGGCATCGCCATCATCTGGGAACGCGATCTCGGAATCATCCACAAAATGCTGGTCAGCCCGGCGCAGCGCTCTTCTTTCGTGTACGGCAAAGCCGCCTCCGCCGGCTTTCGCGCCATGGTGCAAACCTGCATCATCTACGTGGTCGCACTGTGCCTCAGAATTCAGCTGCAATGGAAGCTCTTCTCGATCCTGGGCGTGCTCATCGCAGCCATGCTCGGAGCGGCCGTCTTCGCCACCTTTTCTTTCGTCATCGCCTGCCTGGTGAAATCCCGCGAGCGCTTCATGGGCATCGGCCAATTGATGACCATGCCGCTGTTCTTCGCCAGCAACGCCATCTATCCGTTGGTGCTCATGCCCAGTTGGCTGAAGGTGGTGGCTACGATGAACCCGCTGACCTATCTGGTCGATGCACTGCGAGGTCTGATGGTCGAAAACGGCCAAAGCCTGCACGCCCTGCCGTTGGATTTTGCCGTGATTGTGGGGAGCTTCGTGATTCTGGCGGCCATCGCCGCCAGGCTGTTTCCCGGCCTGGTGCGCTAAATGTTTGGCTAGCCAGAGGCCGCTCTTTGCGACACATGGTCGAGCGACTCGCCAATCGCATCATGGACGCGGCGCAAATCCGCCTCCGAAATCACGTACGGCGGCAGCACGTACACAACATTCCCGAGCGGCCGCAGCAAAATTCCGCAGCTCAAATAGAACTGATAAAGCGCCGGCCGCAACTGAGAAAAGTAACCCGGATCATTGGCCTCGAGCTCAATGGCCATCACCGTTCCGATGATTCGGACGTCCCCGACGGCCGGATGAGTTTTCCAGGACGCCGCGCGCTCGCGATGCATCTGCTCGATGCGAGCGATGCGCTCAAACACAGGCTCGCTCTCGAAAATCTTCAAACTGGCGATGCCCGCTGCACACCCCAGCGGATTGGCCGTGTACGAATGCCCGTGATAAAACGTCAGCCCGCGGTCGGCGCCGCGAAATGCATCATGAACCTGGTCGGTGCAGACCGTGGCGGCCATCGGCAGGAAGCCGCCGGTGAGCCCCTTCGACAAACACATGATGTCCGGCACAACGCCAGCCAGTTCGCAAGCAAACATGCGCCCACAGCGCCCAAAGCCTGTCAACACTTCATCGGCAACGAGCAGCACGTCGTACTTCGTGCACAGTCGCCGCAGGCGTTGCAGAAATTCCGCCGGGTGCACAATCATTCCGCCGGCGCCTTGCAACAGCGGCTCGACGATCAGCGCGGCGATTTCGCCATGCCGTTCCTCCAGCAGCCGCTCCAGCGGAGCGACGCAATCGATGTCGCAAGTCGCGCGGATTTTTCCCACCGGGCAGCGGTAGCAGTACGCCGATGGCACACGCAACACAGGAAATCTCATCTCGCTGAACGCCGCGACAAACGACGAATCGGCCCCCACCGACATCGCGCCAGCCGTGTCGCCGTGGTAGGCATGTTCCAGCGCCACGATTCGTTTCTTTTCGGGCTTGCCAATATTTTGCCAATACTGCAGCGCCATCTTGAGCGCCACTTCCACGGCCGTGGAACCGTCGTCGGAGAAAAAAATGTGCTTGAGCGATTTGGGAAGCACGCCGCGCAATCGCTCGGCAAGTTCCTCGGCCGGCCGGTGGGTGAATCCCGCGAAAATCACGTGCTCGAGCTTGCGTGCCTGTTCGGCGATTGCCTCGGCGATCGCCGGATGGCTGTGGCCGTGCAGATTCACCCACCAGGACGATATCGCATCCAGAATCTCGCGGCCGTCGCTGGTGTACAAATACGCTCCCGCGCCGCGCACGATCTCGATGGGCGCCGGATCGAGCGCCTCCTGCGTAAACGGATGCCAAATGGAAAGTGCGGGATCAGTGGTCATCAGAAGTCATCAATTGTTATCGATCCCTGCCAGGCGTCACTGGAAATATTTCACGTCAAAGTTGCTCCGAAATGTATTCAACAACGTGTTTCTCTCGATCGTCGCGAGCACAGGTATACGCCCGGCGATAGGCACTTCGCCGTAGTGCTCGACGGCGCGCTCATTGTCGCGATCCTCTTTGCCGATCATGACCACGCCTCGAATCTCGATTCCCGCGTCTCGCAACGCTCGGACCGTCAGCAAGGTGTGATTGATTGTGCCAAGAGCGCTGCGCGACGCGATCACCACCGGCATGGCCAGATGCCGCATCACGTCCAGCATCGTCTGCGAATCGTTGATCGGCACCAGAACCCCGCCGGCCCCTTCGGCAATCAGCGGGCCGCCCGATGCAAGATGCGGTTTGCGAATGCGGTCCAGACGAATCGTTGCGCCGCTCTGTTTCGCCGCGAGGTGCGGCGAGACCGGCGGCTCAAAACAGTAGCACTCCGGCAGCGTCTTTTCCTCGGGCAACTCGGCCCAGCGCATCACGGATTGCCGGTCGGTTCCCTCCAAGGAACCGGTTTGAATCGGCTTCCAGTAAGTCCCGTCCAGCGCGGCCACCAGCAGCGCTGAGAGCACGCTTTTGCCGACGTTGGTGTCGGTCCCCGTAACGAAGAGATCGCCAGTCATTGTGGTTTTGCAACGCTCTGTTCGAGGCTGAGGTGTTCCGCGCTGCACTGATCGGCATGCGCAGCGGCTCCGGGAGACGCCGCGTCCTCATCGCGAATGCGAATGAGCGCGTCCACCAACTGGTCGAGCATTTCACGCGAGTGGCGCACAGTCAGCGAGAGACGCAGGCGCGCCGAACCGGCCGGCACCGTGGGAGGGCGAATCGCGCGCACTGCAAAGCCTTCGTGGCACAGCCGCGCCGCGAATTGCAGCGCTCGCTCATTCGTTCCCAGCAGCACGGGAACGATTTGCGAATTGCTTTGCGCCGTGTCAAACGCTGCCGCGCGCAGCCGGCCACGCAGATGCGCCGCGAGATCGGCGAGTCGCTCTCGTTCGGCATCCGCGCCGGCGACGATGCCGATGGCCGCGCGCATTTGGGCGGCCAGATAAGGAGGCAAAGCCGTGCTAAAAATAAAAGTTCGCGCGCGATTGATTAAAAATTGCTTGAGCGTCCTCGATCCACTGACGAACGCTCCCATCCCCGCGAGCGCCTTGCCGCAAGTGTGCACGGCAGCAAAGACGCGCCCTTCAGCTTCTGCTGCCGCCACGAGCCCGCGCCCCTGCGGACCAAACACTCCAGTGGCATGCGCCTCGTCCACGATGAGCTCGGCGTCGTGGCGATCCGCGAGCGCCATCAAATCCGTCAGCGGCGCGCGGTCGCCATCCATGCTAAAAACGCTCTCGATAGCGATAAATTTTTGCCCGGCGCCGCCACCGCTCTGGCGCAGATCGCTTTCGAGAGCGTTGAGATCGAGATGCGGAAAAATTACTTTGCGCGCACCGGAAAGGCGAATACCGTCAATGATGCTGGCATGATTGGCGCTGTCGGAAAAAACGATGTCATCCGGTCGCAGAACAGCACTGAACAACCCAACGTTGGCCGCGTATCCGGAACTGAAATACAAAGCCGCCTCAGCGCCGCTGAATTGGGCCAGTTGGGATTCCAATTCTTCCCAGATTGCTGCGTGTCCGGAGAGCAGCCGTGAACCGGTCGAGCCTACGGGACTGCCCTGAGCCAAAGCATCGGCCACGGCCTCGCGCAATCGCGGGTCGACAGAGAGCCCGAGATAATCGTTCGAGGAAAAATTCAGGTCCGGCAGGATTTCGAGATGACGCAACTGCGAGTTCACGCGTAGGGCAGCCAATTCCGATTCCAGGCGCCGGAGCGAGGCGCTAGCTTCCAGGCTGCGCATGGCCGAGTGCTCGCAGGCCGAGATCGCGAAAGAGTTGGTCGTCTTCGTCGCGCTCGGGGTTGGGCGTGGTGAGCAGTTTTTCGCCGACGAAAATCGAATTGGCCCCGGCGAGGAAACAGAGTGCGGCAGCCTCGCGCGTCAAGGAGCGGCGGCCAGCGCTCAGACGCACCATGCTCGCGGGCATGAGCATGCGCGCTGTGGCCATCGTGCGCACGAGTGTGAGGGGATCGACCTGTTCGATATTGCCGAGCGGCGTGCCCGCAACGCGCACCAGCATATTGATGGGCACGCTTTCCGGGTGCGGATCGAGCGTGGCCAGTTGATGCAGCAAGCCGATGCGGTCCTGATCGGATTCGCCCATGCCGATGATTCCGCCGCAGCAAACGGTGATTCCCGCGCGCCGGACCGCGTCGATGGTGCGCAGTCGATCGTCGTAGCGCCGCGTAGTGATGATCTCGCCATAAAATTCCGGCGAGGTGTCGAGGTTATGGTTGTACGCAGTGAGGCCCGCGGCGGCCAGACGGCGAGCCTGCTCGTCGCTGAGCATCCCCAGGGTGCAGCAGACTTCCATTCCCAGCGACGCAACAGCCCTAACCATCTCCAGCACGTTCTCAAATTCCTGGCCATAGCGCACTTCGCGCCAAGCCGCCCCCATGCAAAAGCGTGTAGCGCCCTCGGCATGCGCTTTACGCGCCGATTCAGCAACTTGCTCGACGCCGAGCAAATCCTGGTGAGGCAAGCCCGTCTGATAGTGAGCGCTCTGCGGGCAATAGGCGCAATCCTCAGGGCACCCACCCGTTTTGATCGAGAGCAACTGGCAGAGCTGGACCTCGGCCGGATCGTGAAACTGGCGATGGACCTGCTGCGCGGCAAAAACCAGATCGAGGAGTGGGCGCTGGTAAATCTCCTCGACCTTTTGCCGCGACCAGTCATACCTCAAGCTAGCGGTTGGCGCGTTCCGGACGAGCGATTTCGTGGTGGATTGACTCACGTCGTGTCAGCCTTGGACAGAGCCGAAGATTGTAACCCGATTCGCGTCGTGGCAAACGCTGTTTGTGGAGCGTCCAGATGGGACAGGAGGCGCCGACCAGAGTGGAACTATCAGCTTCGCACGATTTTGTCACAGAAGGCACGGTTTACGGTTTGCTTGTGCGGATCAGTCGCCGCAGCCAAGCCAGCACCTACGAAGCAGGTTAGCAGTTTGGCTGCTTCACGCCGTGGATATTGGTCATGACCAGCGGCGCGATCTGTTTGTAGGTTGTCGCGGGAAGGACTTTCCTGCTCAATAGATCGGCTTTTGTGCGGTAGGGGCGGTTGTCGATGATTTTTCGCGCTTCGGCGCCGCCGATGCCGGGAAGTTGCTCGAGATCGTAAATGGTCGCCTTATTGAGGTCGAGCAAAGGCTTGGTGGCGACGGGCTGTTTTGCGTTGGGCGCGGTTGTTCCGGCGAGCGTCGTGCCGCCGGCGCAGACTCCAAACGCAAGGGCGGCAAAAGCGATCGGCAACAATTTCCGTGCGAACTGGGCGCCTCTATTCATACCAGTGGCCTCCAAAACCATCCCAGCCATACCCTGTAAAGGATTCTACCGCAGTTGGCGCCCGGGCAAAAGGCCGAGGAGAGTCACTTTGTCGTCAGGGCGGGTTTCGGCGAATCGGCCGCTGGCTGCATTTCGTGCCCGGCGCCGAGCAGATCGACCGCGGCCTGATTTAGCTTGGCACGCATTTGAGATCGCTGGCGGGCGCTGGTGATATAACGCACGTCAATCTCGGTCCCTCCGACGACGGGCTTGACGCTGATCGTCGGCACCGCCGAAAGAGAATTTATGTCGCGCGATTTTGACGCGCTCTTCCATTCCTCTTCCGCTTGGCGCACGATTTCGGCGGTTGCCTCGGTGACCTTCTTTTGGATGGCGGTGACCAGCGGATAAGGATCCTGGCCGCCTGGTAGGACAATTTTTAGCTCGTCCCACATCCACTGCCCGGACGTCGAAAAATTAAAATAGTGGCCCTGCACCGCAAAGCTGTTTGTAAAGGTCACACGCCGGCCTGTGGGGAGGCCGGCATCGGCCCAATTCCCTGTTTCCAAAAGCATGGTGTGAAAGACGCTGAGCTCAACCACTTCGCCCGTGACGCCGTCAATCTCCACCCAGTCGCCAAGACGCATACCGCTTCTCCCCATCAAAACGAACCAGCCGAGGAAGGCGATAATGAAATCCTGCAGCGCGATAGTCAGCCCTGCTCCGGCAAGCCCCAGGACGGTTCCGAGCTGCGTAGGAGGCCCGAAGATGACGAGCAGGACCAAAAGCACGGCGATGATTTGCAGCGTCACGCGCGTGGTCGATCGCAGCGTCGCTACCTGACGGCGTTCCATCGACATTTTCGCGACCAAGCGTTCGATCCAATCGTCGATGAACAGCGCGATGAGCGCGATGGCCAAAATGATCAGGACGCCCCGTAGTCCACGATTGACCTGTGACCGCTGTTCCGCCGCAACGACGCCAATCCACTGGCCGTAGACGTTCGCCAGTTGCTGTTCATTGCTGATTCGCTTGTCCAGGGTCGAGAGTGTTCTCCGACCGGCGGAGCGGCGCTTGGTTGCTTCGAGCTTGGCCGCTGATTGGTCAGGACTGGCGCTGATGGCCTTGCTGGGAGCCTTGCCGAGAGCCGCGGGTGCGGGGACGGTCTCCCCGGGCGCTGCCGCGGCGGCTGATGGATTGTCCTGCTCGCCAGTCTGCGCCTCGAGAGAGTCATGATTGGCCGAAAGATCCGCCGCACTCGTGATGGCCCCTTGTTTCGCGCGCCACAGTTGCAGTTGCTTTTGATGCAGCGCCCACCATTGCTGGAAGCGCTGCACGAGGCCGTGCGGCTCGATCGAGGCGCTTACGTTGACCTTGGTGGAATCCGAGGACTGCGACGCGGCTTGGTGCTGCTGGACCATCGCCTGGATGCGATCCTGGGGATCGCCTCCGGCGCGGACGAGGTCCTCCCTGGCATCGTCGACTTCGTCCTGGCGCAGCTCGAGCGTCGCCTTGGATAGCGCAAGCTGGTTATCCAGCGCGTCCTTTTGGGTGGGGCCGGCTTTGGCATCGGCGGCGGTGAGTTGGGCAACCTGCGCCTGCTGTTCCGCCAGACCATCTTCGGCCTTCTGCAATCGCGCTTGAATCTGCTTGGCCGCGGCGGTGAGTGCGGGAGGGTGCTGCGTGGCATCGAGCAGCGCCGAGGCAAACGCCAGGTCCATTTCCTGATCGGCAAGCTGCAAGGCGCTCTGCGCGAATGACAGCTCTTCCGAAGTGGTCGGCGTTTGCGCCAAGGCCTGCGCCGTCAGCAGCGGCGTCTGATCGACGGGTGCAGCCTCTCCTGGCACAGCTCCCGCAGCGGTCCCGTAGCCGGGGGGAGTGCTGGTCTGGCTTCGGGTGCGAACCAGTCCGTATACGGTGGCGGCCAGCAGTAGCGCGAGCACAAGGAGAAGAATTTTGTCTGCTTTTTTCATTTCTTATCATTTCATAGCAGGTCTTATCAGGGAGTTTCAATTCTAAAGCCGCAAGACGGTTCCACGCTGCCGGGCGGCCGCTGCCCCTCAGTCGGGAACTGGCACGCTCACTGCCTTGCGCGCGGACGTCTGGAGACGATACTCCCGCCATGTCAGGGCCACGACCGCGATGTCAAACACCGTGAGCCAAATCAGCGCCTCGGAGTGCGTGTGCGTGTAACGGTAAACCTGATAGACGCAGAACCCGCCGAAGACCGCGATCGCGAGCGGATAAGCCCAGAGCTCATCGAGCCAGAGAGCGATGGCCAATACGACTTTGATGAGGCCATGCGCGAGCAGATAGAGCGACGCGAAGACGGGATCACTACTGGCGAGTCTTTCGGACATGTGAAGCATATGGACGGCGATGAAATCGTGGCGGCTGTAGGCGATCTGACGCAACCAGAAAGTCTCAAGCCAGGCGAAGGACGAGGGTTTGACGAACCACAGGAGCAGGCCCCCGGCCGTTTCCAGGATTCCGTCAAAGCCCTTCACGCTGATGCCGGCGCGAAAGACTTCGTGCTGAAGCGATTTTGCGTTCATGGTCCGCCGGATGCGAGTGCTGCGCCGATCGCGCGGCGGGCTCGCCGTTTAAGGATACAAGGCAATCCAAGCACGTACAAAAACAGCAGAGGCCGGGTTGGCCCGGCCTCCAAAGCAAAACTAGCTCGATGTGGTACGGCGCGGAACGACTCGCCTACATATTCTCGTCGATCAAGGTCTGGAAGACGCCCTTGTCTATCTCCATGCTCTGGTGGACCAGCGGGCCATTCTTAAAAGCGGCCACGCTATCCTCGTAAGTGGGCTGCAGGTCCTTGTAGGCAACTCCCAGCGGGATGCGGTCGCCCCACTCCTGGACCCTTTCCATGGCCACCTTGGCATTGGACGGATCGTAGCCCTTTTCGTCTTCGAGCTTGTAGCAGCGCTTCTTGAAGTAGGCGTAGGTGTTGAGCTTGTTGTAGGTGACGCAGGGGCTGAAGACGTCGATCAGCGCGAAGCCCTTATGCTGAATGCCACCGGCAATAAGGTCCGCGAGATGGTTGGGCTCGCCGGAAAAGCCGCGGGCCACGTAGGTGGCGCCGGAGACCAACGCGAGCGCCAGCGGATTGAGCGGCCCCTCGACGTTGCCCTGCGGCGTGGACTTGGTGCGCGCGTCTTTCATGGTGGTCGGAGAAGCTTGGCCGGTGGTGAGGCCATAGATCTGATTGTCCATCACGACATAGGTAAGGTCGAGATTGCGGCGCATGGCATGGATGAAGTGGCCGATGCCAATGCCGTAACCGTCGCCGTCGCCCCCGGTGATGACCACCTTGAGGCTGGTGTTGGCCAGCTTGATGCCGGTGGCCACTGCGACCGAGCGGCCGTGCAGCGAGTGCACGCCGTAGGCGTGGACGTAGCCGGGCAGGTTCGAAGAGCAACCGATGCCGGAGACCAATACGAGGTCCTTCGGCAAAACGCCTGCCTTGCTCGCGCCCACCTTGACGGCTTTCAGGACGCCGAAATCTCCGCATCCAGGGCACCAGTCCGGATCGACAATGCCCTCAAAACTGTGAATCGGCAGTTCTACGACTGTGGCCATCTTTCCCCCTAGTTGGTTGGCTGCCAGGAATATGTTGAGCCCGTCTCTACGCCCACTTGCAGCTCGCCCTTCTTTGTGCCGTCTTCGCGACTGACAATCTCAATCTGCCAAACCGGTTCCCCGTGGCCGTTTGCCGCGGCCTTGGTGATTCGTCCGGGACGCGCTTCTTCGTTCATGTAGACGCGCACGTGATGGTAACCGATCTCCCGGGCTTCGGACTCGGTCACGTCCAGCGAAAGCTTTTCGCCCCTGAGGATCGCTCGGACCCGCGCGGCAATGGCAGCGGGCTCGAAGGGTTCACCGTCGTACTTCAGGATCTGATCGTTGACGGTATAGCCGGTTTCCGCCCGCAAGTGACGCGCAAACTGGCCGGTCGAATTCATCTCGATGCAAATGGTGCGCTTGCAGCGCTTGAGAATCTCGCTGGCCTCGCGGCTGTGGAACGGCAGGAGATACTTGAATTGGAGTTGGTTAGCGCTCACGCCGGAGGCATTCAACTGCTCGACGGCCTCGTGAATCACGCCTTCGCTGGCACCCCAGCCGATCAGAGTGACTTGCGCGTCCGCCGGACCTTCGAGTTTGGGCGCGGGCAGATCACGCAGCGCCAGGTCCATTTTCTTCATGCGCTTCTCGTTCACCTTGCGGCGCACAGCCGGGTTGCAGAAGACGTCGCTGAT
>Ga0182024_10013444_pt1 | contig 15980 bp, 11 predicted proteins | sample P32metaG_FD_120480 | JGI IMG/M metagenome (GOLD analysis project Ga0182024, IMG submission 120480) | Permafrost microbial communities from Stordalen Mire, Sweden - P3-2 metaG (Illumina Assembly) | ecosystem: Environmental > Terrestrial > Soil > Wetlands > Permafrost | place: Sweden: Stordalen... | reverse complement strand
GCGCCGCGCCGACCTTATTCCGAATCTGGTGGAAACCGTGAAAGGCTTCGCCAAGCAGGAACAGGCCGTGATTAAAGAAGTCACCGATGCTCGCGCGGCTTTGGGCGGCGCGCGCAATCCGCAGGAGAAGATACAAGCCAACTCGCAGTTGGATGGCGCATTGAGCAGGCTGCTAGTGGTGGTGGAAAACTATCCGCAGCTAAAATCGAACGAGAACTTCCTGCGCCTGCAGGATGAGCTGGCCGGCACTGAGAATCGCATAGCCGTCGAACGGCGCAAATACAATGAGACTGTGCAGCGCTACAACACCGATATCGAACTGTTCCCCAAGAGCATCGCCGCCGGGATGTTCGGCTTCCAACGAAACGACGCCTATTTCAAGACCGAACCCGGCGCCAGAACCGCTCCCAAAGTCGCGTTCTAACAAATTGAACCCATCGTGGCGCAAGCAATCTTGCGTGCTGGAATTTGGACATTGAAGCGCACGGCAAGTCGGAGACTTGCCCTACGTAGGACAAGCCTCTGGCTTGTCAACGGATGCTTCCATCGCTGATCTCCTCGATCGCGAGCGCGAGAAACGTCTCGGCGATTTATGCCGATGAGGGACTTCTTCAATCGGGATCATGCCCTCTCCCTGATAAACCCAAATGCCATATTCCTTCTTGAGCGGTGCTTGGAGTCGAACAGGCTGTAGCGTGATGCACTCACCGTCGCTGCGCAACGCAAGACTATCCCCGAAACCGAGCCGTAACCGTTCTCGCACCAGTTTGGGAATAACTATCCGGCCAGCTTTATCGAGGGTAACTTTGGTGATCAAGCAACACCCGGCCGCCGATGCCCCGCTCGCGCGGCTTGCTCGAACGCGTATGCAAGTTGCAGCACGCTAAATTCATCCCGATGCCGTCCGACGATTTGCAAACCCACCGGCAAGCCCTCCGGCGTATATCCGCACGGCATGGAAATGGAAGGCGTCTCCAGGATCGAAATCAACCAGCAGCATTTCATCCACTCCGTGTATGTTTTCATCCGCACACCCTCGATCTCAGTGACGTAAGGTTGATTCACATCAAACGGCGGCACCTGCGTGCTGGGCGCGATGAAATATTCGTACTTCTCCTGAAACATGCGCATGCGATCCCAGGCTTGGCTGTGGAGATTTTCGGCATGGGCGATATCGGCGCCGCTGAGTTTCAAGCCGCGTTCCACTTCCCAAATGATCGTGTCCTTCACTTGATCCCGATGGCTCTTCACCAGTGGCGCGTAGGCCGACGCGTAACCCCAGGCACGCAGCGTATCGTAAGCTTCCTCTGCGCCCGCCAGATCAGGCTCGGCTTCTTCCACAATGCATCCGAGGTTTTCAAATACCTTGCGCTGTGCTTCCACCGCGGTTCGAATTCTGGAATCGAAGGGAAGGCCTCCCATATCCTTGAACCAGGCCACGCGCACTCCTTTGAAGTTGCGCTCCAGGTTTCCAGCAAAGCGAGAACCAAGCTCAGTGATGGAAATGGGACAGCGTGGATCCGGCCCAGCCATCACGCTCAGCAACAGCGCGGCATCGGCCACCGTTCTCCCCATCGGTCCGGAAACGTCCAGCGTGGCCCAGGCATTTCCCACCGCTGAATGCGGAACGCGCCCCGGCGCAGTCCGGAAACCAATCACGCTGCAGAACGCGGCCGGGTTTCGCAATGACCCTCCGCTGTCGCTGCCATCCGCGATTGGAACCATGCCGCACGCCAGGCTGACCGCCGCTCCGCCACTGCTTCCGCCGCAGGTCTTCGTGAGATCGTAGGGATTTTTGGTCGCGCCGAAAACCTGGTTGAAGGTCTGAGAACCCGCGCCGAACTCTGGGGTGTTGGTTTTGCCAACGGTGATCGCACCCGCGCGCTTTATGCGCTCCACCAGGATTTCATCCCGCGCCGGCACGTTGTCCTTGAATACCGGCGAGCCGAACGTGGTGCGGATACCCGCAGTTTCCACCAGATCTTTGTGCGCCACCGGTAATCCGTGCAGAGGCCCGAGCGTTGCTTCACGAGCTTGCGCATCGTCTGCCTTCCGGGCATTCTCTCGCGCCTGATCCGCCACCAGCGTCACGATGGCATTCACTTTCGGATTCACTCGATCGATCTGTTTCAAGTGCGCGTCCATAACTTCGCGCGCGCTCAATTTTTTGCGCCGGATCAGCGCGGCCATTTCGACCGCCGTAAGAAAGCAAATGTCAGGCGCTTCCGCAGCGAGCAACGGCGTGGCCGCGGCAGCCCCCAGAATCTGGCCGGCTTGGCGGCGCGTGATGGGTTGATCAGCCATGCCGGATTCTAGCACGTGATATACCTCATTACAGGTGCCAAGCAAAACGTATTGGGTGGCTCTTTTGGTCGCGGGACTGTCAACCTCCGCGCAAAACTCCGCACTCACTAAGGAACAAGTGCTGGATCGATGGGCGGCTGCGCTCGGCGGCCGCGAGAAGCTGGAACAAGTTCGGACGGTGCACTCCCAGGGGTCCGTCGAAACCGGCGGAGTGAAGGGAACGTTCGAGCGATGGAGCACCTGGCGCGGTGAATTTCGAATGGCGCTTGATCTCTCGGGCGCCATTCGTCAGGTGAACGTCTTCGACGGAAAACAAGGCTGGGCGATGGATTCGAGTGGCGCTGTGCACGAGCTTTCCGGCGGCAATCTGAGAAGCGCAGCCTCGAGCGCCTATGAAGCCAGTGAATCGTTCCTCTTCCCCGGACGGCTAGCCGGCGTCGTCGTATTTTCTGGCCACGATACGAATCAGTCCGCATACGTCGTTCGGCTGGAGCCGGACGGCGGAAATCCAGTGACGGTGTTTCTCGACGAGAATACCTTTCTTCCGAAGCGCGAAGAGACCACGGGGCCTCTGGGCAACCCCCGTTCCATTACCATCTCGGCGTGGCGCGATGTGGAGGGCTTTAAGATACCATCCCGGATCATCCAATCGACGGGCGATCCGAAGTTCGACATTGTAATCGCGACGGAGCACGTCGAGATCAATACTCCAATCGCGGATGGGTTGTTCACAAAACCTACCGAGACAGCCGCGCAGGTTCATTTCACGAATGGGGCGCATCAGACCGTGATTCCTGTGGAAGTATACGCCCAGCACGTCTTCGTTCCCGTGCGCGTGAACGGGAGCGAGACCGCATGGTTCTTTTTGGACAGCGGCGCGGGAGGATCGGTGGTGACGAAAGCCTGGGCGGATAAGATCGGCCTCGCGTCCGAAGGCGCAATGCGGGCCGTTGGCGCGGCCGGGGCCACCAGCCTGGCGCTGGCGAAGAATGTCGTTCTCACTTTGCCGGGCGTGGAGCTTCCGATGCCGAGTGTCACTGTGTTGGACGCCGCCTCCGGAATGCCGACGCTTGGAAGGCGTTGGGACGGACTCCTGGGCTACGACGTCTTCAGCCGGCTCGTAATCCGCGTTGATTACGAGCACAAGGAAATCACAATCATCGACCCGGCGGTTTTTGTGCCTAGCGATCATGCCGCCGCACTCCCGTTGACCTTTCTCGGGAACTGGCCGCTGATCTCAGCGAAGATCACACTACCGGGGCGCGAGCCCATCGAGACCAAATGCTTCATCGATACGGGCGCTGGCGGCCTGATGCTCTCCACGCCTTTCGCGAACGCAAATCACGTTCTCGATGTTGTGCCGAAGTCGGTGGCGAGTTCCATTTATGGAGCGAGCGGCGAGTCCCAGCGTTTTGATGCCCGGCTCGCGGGCCTCCAGCTCGGCCCGTATCTATTGCGGAATCCAGTGGCCGGCTTTTCACCCGACACAAAAGAAGGCGCGCTAGCCAGTCCCGACATTGGCGCGATAATCGGCGGCGAAATCCTGCAGCGCTTCACCGTAACCTTCGACTATCCGCATCACCGGATTCTACTGGAGCCAAACTCTCGCTTCGGGCCGCCATGAAGCCCGCCACCCTCCCCAATTTCTTCATCGCCGGCGCCCCCAAATCAGGTACAACTTCGCTGTATCACTATTTGGCCCAACATCCCGAGATTTACATGAGTCCGATTAAGGAGCCGCATTACTTTGCTTCCGAGATCCGGCTAGAACGATTCAGCGAACGGCTGCGGCCGCGGGCGGAGCAGGATGCCGGCACGCTGCGGGCGTATCTGGACGGTCCGATGCTGGAAAAACGATTTGGTGGTGTGGTGACGGAATGGTCCGACTATTTGAGACTGTTTCGGAATGCCGATGGCGAGACGGCGATTGGTGAAGCCAGCGTCTGCTACCTCTGGTCAGACTCCGCTGCCGCGAATATTCGACGCAGCATCCCGGATGCGCGAATCATCCTGATCCTACGCAATCCCGTGGAGATGGCGTTCTCCATGTACCTACACACCTTGAGAAACGGGGCGATTCATTGCTCTTTTCGAGAAGCAATTGAGATGGGCCTCGAGCAGCGTGGCGGCCCGATCGACGTGATGCATCCGTTTCTCGGTATGGGGTTTTACCACCAGCAAGTAAAACGGTACCTCGAGACCTTTCCAGCGGAACGAATCGTCATCTATTGGTACGACGAGTATCAAGCGGACCCGGCGCGGATCGTGGCAGATATTTTTCGGTTCCTCAAAGTGGACGCAACTTTTCGCCCCGACATCTCGAAGCGCTATCTTGAGGCGGGCGTGCCGGACGTTGTGTTAGATCCCGCCGATCGAGGGTTCCTGATCGGCTATTACCGAGATGACATCAGCAAGCTGGCACGTTTGCTGAAGCGTGATCTTTCAAATTGGTGCGGGCTATAATTGGTGTTCCATGAAAATCACGAGGCGAAAATGGGTGCTGGCCGCAGCTTGCTGGAGCGAGGTTTTGCGGGCGCAGAACTCTCAGTCGAACCAATTCGTGTGGTTCCATCCAGCAGACGCGGCTGAAATTAAGGCCATCGCGGCCCAGATCATCCCCGACGACAATACACCGGGCGCGGGAACAGCGGGAGTTATCTGGTTCATTGACCGGTCGCTCGACGGCTACGATCAGGATAAGCAGGAACTTTACAGGCGCGGCCTGGCTGAGACGCAGGCGAAACGCGCCGAGCTTTTTCCGGCATCGACTTCGATCGCCGGCCTGAGCACGGATCAACAAATCGCGCTGCTAAAGGCGATCGAAAAGACGGACTTCTTCCAGCAGGTCCGCCTCCACACCATTCTTGGATTCTTCGGCCAACCGGCCGGGTTAAAGTTCGTCGGCGTTGAACACCAGATGCACTATGAACCGCCCTTCGGCTACTACGACGCCGAAGCGGCACGCGGTGGTTCGAAATGAGCATGGCTCAATTTCATCCCACCGACGAAGTGGATTTCATCGTGGTCGGAATCGGAGCAGCGGGCGGCGTCATGGCGAAGGAGCTCGCTACCGCCGGATTTCGCGTGGTTGCGCTGGAGCAAGGACCGTGGCGTCACGAAAAAGATTTCAAGCACGATGAAGTCGCCGTCATGTTTCGCGCCGGGCTCACCAACGATCCCAAGAAACAGCTCAATACGTTTCGCAAAACACCGGCCGATGCCGCGCAGCAACAGCAAGCTGTCGAATACGGTTGCATGGTGGGCGGCGGGTCGGTCCATTTCACCACGAATTACTGGCGTTTCCATCCCGAGGATTTTCACGAGCGTTCCATGCTGGGACCGGTGCCGGGCGCCGATCTGCGCGACTGGCCGATCACGTACGACGATCTCGAGCCATACTACACCAAGGCTGAATGGGACCTTGGAATATCCGGTTTGGGCGGATCGAATCCATTTGACGGACCTCGCTCGAAGCCGTATCCGTTGCCGCCGATGCCGGTGAAATCGTCCGGCGTGTTGTTCGAGCGTGGGGCCAAGAAGCTGGGCCTGCACCCGTTTCCCGCGCCGCTGGCTATCATCTCGCAACAGTACCGCGGCCGAGCTGCCTGCGTACATTGCGGATATTGTGAAGCCTTCGGATGCGAAGTAGGCGCGAAGTCCAGCACGCTCGCGGCACTGATTCCAGCAGCCGTGAAAACGGGCCGTTGCGAGATTCGTCCGAAGTCGTATGTTCGCAAGATCGAAGCCGGCAAAGATGGGCGAGTGACGGGCGCCATCTATTTCGACACCGATGGTCGCGAAGTCTTCCAACGGGCCAAAGCGGTTGTGGTATGCGCCAATGGCGCGGAAACCCCACGGCTGCTGCTGATGTCGAAATCGAATGCGTTTCCGCAGGGGCTCGGGAATTCGAATGGCAATGTCGGAAAGTACCTCATGTTCGACGGTGGCGGGTTCGCGTTCGGATTGTTCGAGCATCCGCTGAACGAATACAAAAGTGTAGTGGTTACGCGAGTGCTGCACGACTATTACCGCTCCGATCCGAAACGCGGATTCTACGGCGGCGGTGGAATCGATGGCCGCTTCGATTATTATCCGGCGGGGTTCGCTCTGGCCGGCATGCCGCTGGATGGGCCGCAGTGGGGCTCGGAATGGAAGCGAGAGATTGGCCAGTATTACACGCATATGTCCGGCTCGCTCGCGCACGCCAGTTGTCTCGCGGTGGAACAGAACAGCATTTCGCTCGATGATAAAGTGAAGGACGCCTGGGGCTTGCCGGCCATGCGCGTCACCTTCAAGAATCATCCTGATGATCTAAAGGCAGCGGATTTCCTGATGGAACGCCAGAAGGAGATTCTACTGGCAGCCGGCGCGAAGAAAGTCTGGGCGGACCAAAGTACTCTCGGTGAAATGACATACTCGCGCCACCTGATGGGTAGCTGCCGCATGGGCGACGATCCTAAAACAAGCGTCGTGAACAAGTGGAATCGCGTGCATGATATTCCGAATCTGTTTCTGGTGGATGGCAGCAGCCTGGTGACCAGCGCCCGGCAACAGCCAACCGCGACCATCCAAGCGCTAGCCTATCGGCTGGCGGACTACATTCGGCGTGGGGCAAGTCTCTGACTTGCCAAATCACTACTGACTACGCACCGTAGGATACTTGATACCCAACTGCTCCAAATAGGTTTTGTATTTCTTGGAGTCGTAATAGAAGGCGCGCATTTGGGGACGATACGTTGCCATCCGTTTTTCGTTGAGCCAGATGGCTGGTTTGTCTTCCGGGCGTAACAGCGGCGTGTACTTGATGTCTTTGTTTTGGACGTTCTTGAAATAATCCCAGGCTTGCTCAACCAGTTCCTGATGCAGCAAGAGATCGAGCATAGTCATGGCTTGCACTTTCGCACCTGCAACCGCGCCTTTGTGCGCGATGGGAGTGGCCATCGCGATTGCATCCGCCCAGTTGTGTCCCGGCATGTTCGGAATATTGGACGGATACCACAGGGTGACGGTGGGCACGTTCCATGAGATGTCGCCGATGTCGTCGGAGCCGCCGCCCATGCGTTCTTCTTCCTTGGGCGGAGGTTTCTGATCGTCGATCTTGGTCACCAAGCCCTCCTCTTTCACCTTCAATTCTTTCTGTATCGCTTTGGCGAGCGTTTGATCGTCTTCCGACCACTGCGGCAGCCCGACTTGCTTGATATTCGCGTACATGGCTTCGGCGATGGGCTTGTTCATGTGCACCGGCCACGCCGAGCCTAGAACGCGCTCGGTGAACGAAGTGTTGGTCATCAAAGTTGCACCCTGGGCCATCTTGTCGCCGATCTCCCACAATCCTTTGATGTGCGGATAATCCAGTTCGCGGAAGTAATACCAGACGGCAGCGGTGGGCGGAACAACATTGGGCTGATCGCCGCCGTCGGTAATTACGTAATGTGAGCGCTGCTGCAAACGTAAATGCTCGCGGCGAAAATTCCAACCAGCGTCCATCAATTCCACCGCATCCAGCGCGCTGCGGCCGCGCCATGGAGCAGCCGCGCTGTGCGCGCTCTCGCCCTTGAACATATACTCCACCGAGATCAGGCCGCTGCCCAGCGTGTCGCCCCAGGAAGCGTTGAATTTGCTGCTTACATGCGAGAACAGCGTAACGTCGACGTCCTTGAAATATCCGGCGCGAACGAAATAGGCTTTCGACCCCAGCAATTCTTCGGCAACGCCCGGCCAGATTTTGAGGGTGCCTTGAATATGCTCACGTTCCATGAGGCGTTTTACCGCGAGTGCGGCGACGATATTCACGGCTTGCCCGGAATTGTGACCTTCGCCGTGTCCCGGCGCGCCTTCAATCAGAGGGTCGTGATACGCGACACCCGGTTTTTGCGAGGCCTGTGGGATGCAATCGATATCGGACCCAAGCGCGATGACGGGCTTGCCGGATCCCCAAGTGGCCATCCACGCGGTGGGAATCCCGGCGATGCCGCGTTCCACTTTGAAGCCTTCCGCTTCGAGCATCCCGGTCAGGTATTTCGAAGTTTCGTATTCCTGAAAGCCAAGCTCGGCGAAGCTGAAGATGGTGTCGATCATCACCTGCACCTGGCCGCGCATGCTCTCCACCTGGCCGGCGAGGTCGGCCTTCAGGGCCTTTTCCTTCGCGGAGTCGACGGGGCCAGCGATGACCAGACTTGTGAAGGCGAGAACTACGAGGAGCGTTCGTTTCGGCATTCGGGCATTGTAGCAGTGTAGGGCAAGCCTCCGGCTTGCCCAGACAAGCCGGAGGCTTGTCCTACTAGGTCCGGCGGCGGATCAGCCACGCTCCTACAAGCAGTGCTCCACCCAAAGGTACCGTGGTCGATGGTTCGGGAACTGTCGACGATTCCGCCGTAATGGCGCCGGATTCAGCGGTGAAAGGGACATTAGTACCGCCGCTGTCGGCCAAGCTGGTACTCGGGAAAGCCGCGAAATCGATTTCTGCAATTTCGCCGTTCAATGCCCCGGGATTAATCGAAAAAGATACAACGCCTAATCCGTAGGTCGCGCCAGACGCGACATTCGTACCGAGGAATGTGGCATCCACGTCGCCGGCTTCGACACTTTGGCCAGTATCGAACGTAGTAATGTTCGGACGAAAGAAGCTAGAAGGGAAGATGTACGTGGCAGTGGCGGTGGAGGTAGATACACCGGTACCACTTCAGATCGTTCAGCCCCGGGAAAACTAAGTGACATTGGGATTCCATCCTGCCCCACAAAAAACGGGTGCCATGGGTGCTGATTCTTGCTAAAATAATAGTTGCAAATCGGTACGTTTCCTGGGCGTTCCAGCCCCGTGTTTTCAAGGAGTTAAAGCTTGGCTAATCCGGAAGATCCGAATACCCCGCAAACGCCTCCAGGCGGCGGGTCGCAGATGCCGTTAGGGGGCGACGGCAAACAGAATATAATCTCCATCAACATCGAAGATGAGATGCGGCGATCGTATCTCGATTACGCCATGAGCGTGATCATCGGGCGCGCGTTGCCGGATGTCCGCGACGGCCTGAAGCCGGTGCATCGGCGAATTTTGTACGCCATGTCGGAGATGGGTTTGTCGTTCAACCGAGCGTATCGCAAGTGTGCGGGCATCGTGGGCGAGGTGCTGGGCAATTACCATCCCCACGGCGACATTCCTGTTTACGACGCATTGGTGCGAATGGCGCAGAGTTTTTCGCTGCGCTATCCGCTGATCGATGGGCAGGGCAACTTCGGATCGGTGGACGGCGATCCGCCAGCGGCGTATCGATACACCGAAGCGCGGCTGTCGCGGATCGACACCGCGCTGCTGGAAGATCTCGATAAGGAGACGGTGGATTTCCGGCCGAACTTCGACGAGCGGCGCGTGGAGCCGGAAGTGCTGCCGACGCGCGTGCCGAATCTGTTGATTAATGGATCGTCGGGCATCGCGGTGGGCATGGCCACCAATATTCCGCCGCACAATCTTACAGAAATCATCAACGCCACCATATTGTTGGTGCAGAAGCCGGACACGCATGCCAGCGAGATCGTGAGTCTGGTGCAAGGGCCGGATTTTCCGACGGCCGGATTCATTTTGGGGCGGCAAGGCATCCTGGATTACTTCACCAAAGGCCGTGGGACGCTGAAGCTGCGCGCCAAAGCTGCGACGGAGGCTTTCGGCAAGGATCGCGAAGCGATTGTTGTAACTGAAATTCCTTATCAGGTGAACAAGGCCAGGCTCATTGAAACGACAGCCGGCCTGGTGAACGAGAAAAAAATCGAAGGCATATCCGAAATACGCGATGAGAGCGACCGCGACGGCATGCGCATTGTGTTCGAGCTGAAGCGCGGCGAGCAGGCCGAAGTGGTCCTGAACAATCTGTACAAGCACACGCAGCTCCAGATTAATTTCGGCGTGATCATGCTGTCCATCGTGAATGGACAGCCGCGCGAGCTGGGGTTGGTGGACGTACTGAAGCGGTTCATCGACCACCGCATCGAAGTGGTCCGGCGCCGCACGGACTTTCTGTTGCGCAAAGCGCGCGAGCGGGAGCATATCCTGCTGGGATTCAAGAAAGCGATTGAGAATCTGGACGCGGTGATCAAGCTGATCCGAGCATCGGGATCGCCCAAGGAAGCGCGGGAGGGGTTGATCACGCGTTTCGAGTTCACCGAAAAACAGGCGCAGGCCATTATTGAACTGCAGCTCCAGCGGCTGACCGGCATGGAGATCCAGAAGATCATCGACGAACTGGGCGCGATCCAGATTGAGATTGCCGAGTACTTGGAAATTCTGGGGTCGGACAAAAAGCTGCGCGGCATCATCGTGCAGGAATTGAAGGACGTGCAGAAGGAGTTTGGAGACGAGCGGCGGACGCAGATCATCGAAGATACGGGCGAGATTCACCTGGAGGATCTGATCCAGGTGGAAGACGTTGCGGTGACGGTGACGCACGGCGGCTACCTGAAGCGGACCGCGGTGGACACTTACCGGCGGCAATCGCGCGGGGGCAAGGGCCGCATCGGAATGGGGACGCGCACCGAGGATGTGGTGGAGCACCTGGTGGTGGCGTCGACGCACGCCTATCTTCTGGTGTTCACCACCAAAGGCCGCGTGTACTGGCTGAAGATTTACGAAATTCCGGACGCCGGAACGACGGGTAAAGGCAAGCATGTGTCGAGCCTGATCAATCTCCAGCCGGATGAAGCCGCGAAGACATTCCTGTCGGTGAAGGATTTCGTGGCGGGGCAGCATATCGTGATGGTGACCAAACAGGGCGTGATCAAGAAATGCGAGCTGACCGAGTTCGACAATCCGATGTCGCGCGGGATCATTGCGGTGTCGTTGGATGAGACCGACGAATTGCTGGGGGCGCGTCTGACCAATGGGGAAAACTACATTTTCCTGGGCACGTACCAAGGCAAGGCCATCCGATTCCACGAAAAAGAAGTGCGGGCGATGGGGCGTCCGGCGCGTGGAGTGCGAGCGATGGATCTGGCGGAGGGCGACTACATTATTGGCGCGGAGGTGGTGGAGAAGGAGGGCCTGATCCTTTCGATTTCCGAGCATGGTTATGGCAAGCGCACACGGCTGGGTGATTATCGCCTGACGGCGCGCGGCGGCAAGGGTGTGATCAACATGAAGGTGACGCCCAGGATCGGCAAGGTGGTGGCGATTCTATCGGTGAAGGAAGATACCGATTTGATGATCATCACCAAGGATGGCAAGATCATTCGCCTGGAATCGGGCGAGATCCGGCAAGCGGGCCGGTCGACGCAGGGAGTGCGACTGGTGCGCATGGAGGATCCCGATGTGGTAGCGGCTGCGTCGGTGATTCCGGATGAAGCAGTGCCGGGGAATGGGAATGATGAGGGGCAGTTGCCGCTGCAGTGAGAGAGGGACTGGGGGCTAGGGATTGGGGGTTGGTGGCCTTTCCTGACGCATCGGGCGATTCTTGTGTTTCGGTGAGCGTTGTTTGTAACGGATTTGCTTTCTGAGTGTTGGGTGGGGATAGCGGATTTATTGACGCACGATTTTTCAAGATGCGTCAGGAATTTTTTGGTGATTGGTTTCTGATTGAGTGAACTTCGGCGGCGGGCTGGATTGCTCGAGATCATCTTCGAGGATAGAGTAACCGGCGGATTGGCGCGTGCGACGAGCGGGGTTTCGTAAACTGTTAGCTGGGAAAGTGAAAGAAAACCGCGAATGCGGTGATGAGACTCACAACCCAAGCCCGGACCCGATTGGATCAGGTTAGGGTTGCGCCTCTTCGATTTTCACGCCCTCAGGTTTGGCGAACAGCTTCGCGTCGAACGGCAGTTGTGTATATTCTCCGTACCAGTAGATCTCTCGCGTCTTGTCGTTCTTGCGGACCACTGCGACGGGCGCCTCTGGATCACCGCCGGTGAATAAGAACAACTGTGAGTCGCCAGCCCCCACGGTGTACACCATTGTCGCCTTCCCTCGCATCACGGGGCCCGGACTCGGTGCACCCGACTGGGAGCGGAAAAACTCTAGCTCCCGTCCGAACTCAAGTTGAAGTAGTGGCTTCTTCAAATCCTCGGTGGATTTGATCTCCTCGGCATCAACGAAAATTGGCATTCGGCAATTGAACGTTGGGCCTTGGTCGACCATGTGGCGCGCCGTCTTCGCCAGCCTGTTAATCATCCAAGTATGCGGCTCGTTCATGATCAACAAACCATGAATTCCGTGCTCAAGGTCGGGGTTCTCCTCTATCCGGCAGTACCGCGAGCTAGCTCGGTACATCCGCTTCGGCTGAGCGGCGAAACTGTCCTTCGGAATTTCTGGGCTTCTAGCTTGACCGTGAGCATGGTCATCGTCGCCGGCACGTCCTCTCCGAAGGCAATGAGCACATGCTGCCAACATCACAGCTGAGGCGGTTTTCATGTCCTAACTATATCAACTGTCTTTAATTTGGCCGAGCAAATCTGCGGCGCGCTTAGGCGGCGAGAATTGGGATATGGATACATACCACCAATGGGACTGCCGCAGTAACAAGCTGTAGCTTCTCGAGGTGCTAGTAGTCGCGTGAGTTATGCGTCACGAGCGGCGATCGGGTGCAAGATCCGGATGCGACTTGAAGATAAAGCTGGCAACGTCCGTATCAATTACTAGTCTTGACGTTGGGCTCGGAGGAGATGTCGACGTGGCGCTGCTCATAGATCAGGCGTACGAAGGACTCAGTCTCCTCGACGGGGCCAGGATCGATGTGGCTCAACAGCCGGTCCAATGAGAACGGATAGACCCGCAGGAGGTTTCGAGGTTCCTGAATTGATGAGGGTACACGATCCATCTGGTATCCATTTTAGCTCCACTCGCAGGCGCCAGTTACGGGCCTTTCAACACCGCCCTCCGCGTCGATTCCAAACCTTTGCGCAGGGATTCGGCCGGCAGGGAATGCACGATGGGGGACAGCAGGTGTCCCATGCCGAAGGGGACGTCGCGGGTTAGCGTGACGGACTCGCATTCCACGATTACGCCGCCGTCTCGTTCTTCGTAGAACCAGTAGCCGTAGAGTCGCCACATCAGGCCTCGATCTTTGCCGACCGGCAGCTCGTGCTCTTTCGGTGTGCCGGCGTCGCTCACTTCGGCGATGCGTGTACTGTAGGTGCGACTGTAGACGCGCTTGGCATCCAGGGGCACGAAGTGTATGTCATGCTCGACGTTCAGGACGTCGGTCAGGAAGAATTTCGATTTCACAATGCGCATGTACACGCTGAAATCGTTGCCGGTGTGCGAGCGCACCAGGGTGCTAGCCACTTCGGGTTTGTAGATTTCGTTGTGGCGCGCGTAGTCCTGGGCGACGGCGAGGACGGCGGAGAGATTGGTGGATGGAATGAAGATCGCGCCCATCCAATCTTGAATGAGGCCTCCTTTGAGTCCGATGTTACCGTTGCCGTGGCCTGGTTGGACTAGCGTGGCGCCTTTTTGCAATTGGTCACGCTGCGGAGAGCTGTCCGACCAGAGGAATCCTTCGCCGTGCCAGCGGTGGTCGAGACGGGTTTCCAGATCGGCCACATATTTGTCGAATGCGTCGATTGTTTCTTTTCGCAAATCGACTGCGAGGAGGCTGGGGGCGGTGATGAGAAAGGACGCCAGGACGAGACTTGGCAGACGAATTGGCCGCATGGAGTGCAGTTCAAGCATAACGCGGGTTCGCAGGCGAAAGCGCCTGCGCCACTTGCTGGCCACAAAGCTGTGTAACTTCGGACATCGCTCGTGTCAAAATTTCGCCGCCGCGGAGTCAGTTTGTCGACGTTCGATGCGATCAGCCCTGTGGTTGCAAGACATCCCGATTGGCCGGAAGCGTGCTTTTGGAAGGGCACGCCGGGGCCGCGATGAAGCTTGAAATCGAACAAAGACAAAAGGAAGGAATCTTCATTTTAGATCTGAAGGGCCGTCTGGTTTTGGGTCCTGAAGATATGACGGTTCGTCAACGGCTGCAGAGTCTTCTGGATGCCGGAAACGACAATGTCATTGTGAACCTGAAGGAAGTTGCCGACATCGATTCCACGGGCCTGGGGACTCTGGTGTACTGCGCGCTGCGGTTCCGTGAGTCCGGAGGCAAGCTGGTGCTGTTAAACCTGAGTGGATCTCAAGCGAGACTACCGGACATGCTGAAGCTCAACGCCGTCTTCGAGACGTATCAGAATGAGGTGACGGCGGTGAATAGCTTTTTTCCGGAACGCACTCCCAATCGTTACGACATTTTGGATTTTGTGGAAGAGCAGGAGCGGCGGGCATAGGGTAGGTTTGAAAATGCGGGTCCTGGGGGACCCGCGCGGACCAGGGGGTCCGCCCCACGAGTGAGTCAGTGGTGTGCTGCGCCGGCGGATTTAACGCCGCGGTATTGGGCTTCTTCGAAGATCGAGAATCCGCTTAGGTCGGAGTTGGCATAATGGATGCCGTTCCGCGGTTTCAGCCAACGCTGGCGTTCTTCGGAGAACATGAAGCCGGGGGCTGGACGTATCATGGCGTGGCCCATTCGCATCACATCGATGTGGCTCACGCATTGCCGGATGTCGGGGTGGGCGCGCGAGAGATCATTAAGGATGGCTTCCTTCCAGTAGTTCCAATCTTTCGTGAGCAGCAGCTCGCGGGCGTCGCGGGGCGCGTATTCGGCTAATGACCAGTAAAATGTCCAGACCGTTCGCTCGGTGTGAGTGGCTAGGGTCATATGGGTTGCATTGACGTAACCTAGTGTTGGCGAATCGTAGATCACGTTGTCCCAGGCGGGCTCCGAGCCTTTTTGGTCTGGAATACGGTCGAGTGTTAGGTTCGCGGTGAGCCACGGTGAATATTGGAAGCCCGCGGCGGGCGGGGCGTCTTCAATAATGTAGTGAGCCAGAAATGTCGGCGCCGCGAAGATCACTTTTTCGGCGATGTATTCGGTTTGTTCGGTTAGGACGTGGAGATCGCGCGTGACTCGGTAGACAACTGAGCCGGTCTGGATGTAGCGGCTCAGCTTTTTGATCAACTGTTGCGCGATCCAGCCGTTGCCTTCGGGCCAGGTGAGCGGTCCTTTTTCCTCCGGATCGCGCGATGCGAAGTAGTGGATGCCGGCCCACGCAGAAGTGTCCTTGGCGAGCGCGCCGTAATCGTCGCGGCAGGCGTAGTTGATGTACCAGCGCAGAGACGGCGAGTCGAAACGTTCGGTGGCGAGCCAGTCCGCCATCGAAATATGGTCTAGCGGGGAGGGCTTGGCGCCGCGCTCCATGGGGATGGTGAATTCGCCCGAGGCGCGGAATTGGTTGATCTTTTCGTTGAAGCGGCGATATTGATCGCGGTCGTTCGCGGTCGCGCCGATTTCCGGTTCGATGCCTTCCTGCCAGCGGCCGTAGCGGAACAGGCGCTCTTGAGGATCGAAGCAGAGAGCGCGGTCGTCCCATTTGCCATCGCGGAAGATTCCGAGCTCTTCGAATAATTCGCGAGCCAGCGATTCGCCTTTGGCGGGTACCGGGACGTAGTGGGCGGCCCAGGGGAATTTCGAAATTTCGTTTTCGCCCCAGCGGGAGTTGCCGCCGGCTTGCGGTTCCATTTCGAGCAGGACGAAATCATGGATGCCGCGCTTGTCCAAACGCCAGGCCGCGCTTAATCCGGCGATGCCGCCGCCGATGATTACGATGGGGATGCGTTGCCGGCGCGCGGGTGCGCGAAACTGGCCGCGATCACGGAT
>Ga0182024_10013442_pt1 | contig 15982 bp, 16 predicted proteins | sample P32metaG_FD_120480 | JGI IMG/M metagenome (GOLD analysis project Ga0182024, IMG submission 120480) | Permafrost microbial communities from Stordalen Mire, Sweden - P3-2 metaG (Illumina Assembly) | ecosystem: Environmental > Terrestrial > Soil > Wetlands > Permafrost | place: Sweden: Stordalen... | reverse complement strand
GCGGCCTGGAGATGTTCCTCGAACAGGCCGCGCGGCAGTTCGAAATCTGGACCGGAGAGAACGCGCCGCGCGCGGTGATGCAGAGGGCCGCGCTCGACGCGCTTGCGCCGGGTCAGGCTATGGGCGCTTAATTCGTATAATGGCGACATGAAGGTTACTCGCCGCAAGCTGGCGCGAATGCTGGCCGCCGCGCCCGTTGCAGGCGCCGCGATTTCGGCCGTCGTGATTCCGGCGCAAGCCCAGACGCCCGCTGCGCCGGTAGAAGAAACGCAGTCGGCCCACGAGCAATTGCGCAATAACACCCGGCAAATGGCCATGGTCAAACTTTCGATGGCGACCGAGCCCGCGTTCCACTTCAAGGCCTGAGAGGGGCGAAGCGATGGCCCAGATCCCCGAAGATGTGTGGTTTGCGAGCATCAGCGAGATCGCGGCGAAGCTGCGCGCCAAGGAATTCTCCGCGGTCGAGTTGACGCGCGCGTCTTGCGACCGGTTGGAGCGCATCGGACCACGCTACAACGCGCTGGCGCTCTCCCTGCGCGAGCAGGCGATTCGCAAAGCCAAGGATGTCGACGATGAAATCAAGCACGACCGTTTTCGCGCGCTCACCGGCATTCCGTACGGAGCCAAGGATCTGCTCGCGGTACACGGCCAGCCGACGACGTGGGGAGCGAAGCCGTACGCCGGGCAGGTATTCGATGACGACGCCCGCGTAATCGAGAAGCTCGACAAAGCCGGCGCGATCCTGATCGGCAAGCTTGCCATGGTCGAGCTCGCGGGCGGCGGCGGATATCGTTATGCCTCCGCATCACTCACCGGTCCCGGCCTGAATCCATGGGATCGAACGCGGTGGAGCGGCGGATCGTCGAGCGGGTCTGGAATCGCGACCGCGGCCGGGCTGGTGACATTTGCGATCGGATCGGAAACGTCGGGATCGATCCTCACGCCGAGCGCGTTCTGCGGCGTCACGGGACTGCGCCCGACTTATGGGCTGGTCAGCCGGCACGGCGCGATGGCGCTTTCCTGGACGCTCGATAAATTGGGACCGCTGTGCCGGTCGGCCGTGGATTGTGGTCTGGTGCTGCAAGCGATTTCCGGAAGCGACACGCAGGATTCGGGCTCGGCCGGGCGCGGCTTCAACTACGCGCCGCAGTTCGCGCGCAAACCTGAGGATCTGACGGTCGGGTATGCGCCGGTCGATTTCGAGGCGTGGGCCGATCCGGCGGCGCGCGCCGCTCTAAAATCAGGGCTCGATGCGATCAAATCGCTGGGAATGAAAATGCGGGAGGTCGAAATCCCCGATTTCCCGTATGGTGCGCTGGTGAACACGGTGATCAACGGCGAAGCGGGATCGATCTTTGAAGAGTTGATTCGCAGCGGCCGGGTGGATCAGCTTGCGGACAAGCGGCAGATCGCTGGATTCAAGGCGATGCTCGAGCTGCCGGCGAGCGAGTATCTCCGCGCGATGCGGATCCGCTCGGAAGTGCAGGACGCTTTTAGAAAACTGTTCCTGGATGTCGATCTTCTCCTGACGCCATCGCGATTGACGCCTGCGCCGAAAATCACCGAGCCGCTCGATCGGGGCGCAGCGGCGGGCGGCGCGGCGCCGGCTTCACGCGGATTGAGCGGAATGATTCCGGCTGGAAATCTGGCGGGGCTGCCCGCGATTTCTCTACCGTGCGGATTCGCGGAGCAGATGCCGGTGGCCATCTCGCTGGTCGGGCGGCCGTTCTGGGAAAATCAGTTGATCGCGACAGGGCGGATGTTTCAGAGCCAAACGGACTGGCATCGGCGCCGGCCGCCGGTGAGCGGCTAGGGAACCGGGGATCTACATGGAGGGCACACATGGCGCCAGCTTTGAGTGTACGTACGCTCGAATATTTTTACATTCGCGTCGAAGATAAGCCGGAGCGTGCCTACGAGCTTCTGGCCAAGCTCGCTTCGGAAGAAGTAAGTATGCTGGCCTTCAGCGCGGTGCCGTATGGAAACAACCGCGTCGAGCTGACCATTTTCCCGGATCGCAGCGCCACTCTTCTCCGCGCGTCCGAGAAATTCGGATGGACGCTCTCCGGTCCGCAACACGCATGTTTGATCCAGGGCGACGACCGTCTGGGCGCGCTCGCCGAGATTCAGAAGAAGCTGATAGATGCGGGGGTCAGCATTTACGCCTCGAGCGGAATCACCGATGGCGCGGGCCATTTCGGCTACGTGATCTATTTCAAGGAAGGCGATCACCTCGCCGCGCAGCAGGCGCTGGCGGAATAAATGCAGCGCAGCACGCGCTGGCCGGGCGTGGCCCTGCCCCACCTGAGTGCCACCAATGACTGGGAGCCAAGTGGCGCGGGGCCGTGCCCTGCGAGGGCGCTTTTCAACAAACTCTTAGAGGGCAGCGACCAGTTTCGCGAGCAGCGCCGTGCGATCCGCAATCCGACCGATGAGAATACTCTCATTCAGTGCGTGCGCGCCCTCGCCGACCGCGCCCAGGCCATCGAGCGTCGCGACTCCCAGCGCGGCCGTAAAATTTCCGTCCGACCCTCCGCCGGTCGAGGATTCTTCGAGTTTCACTCCCAGTTCGTCCGCAAGCGCGCTGGCGATGCCGAACAGTTTACGCACGCCGGCCGATCGCTCCATGGGCGGGCGATTCAGGCCGCCCGCGACTTCGATCGAGCAGCGCTTATCGAACGGCTTCAAGGACGCAAAGACCCGCTCCAGATACCTGCGATCGCGATCGCGCGGCGCGCGCACATCGATTTCGGCAGCGCATTCGGCCGCGACGACGTTGCTGCGCGTGCCTCCGCGAATCACGCCCGCGCTGACGGTGATGCCGCGATCGAGGCGCGTGAATCCGGCGATGCGCTCGATCTGCCGCGACATCTCGACGATTGCGTTCGCGCCGTTTGAGAAATCGACGCCCGCGTGCGAGGCCTTGCCGCGCACCGTGATGGTGTAGCCGCCGACGCCTTTGCGGGCTGTTTTCAATTTGCCTTCGAGACCCGTGCCGGGTTCGAGCACCAGAACCGCGGCGCTTTGCCGCGCGGCCTCTTCGGTAAGCGCGCGCGATGACTCGCTGCCGACCTCCTCATCCGAGTTCAGTTGTAAAACCACTTTGCGCGCGACGGGCATGTCGAGCTCGCGCAGCGCGCGCATCGCAAAGATGAAGAACGCGATGCCGCCTTTCATGTCGAGCACGCCGGGTCCCCACAATCGCCCGCGCGCGGCGCGAAACGGCATGGCGCCAAGCGTTCCCATCGGCCACACGGTATCGGAATGGCCGAGCGCGAGAATTTGCCCATCTTTTTTTCTTCGAACGCCGGGCAGAGTAAACTCGCAGCGCAGATGCCTGCCGAATCGTCCCCCGGGGAACGTGCGAACGCGGGCGAAGCCGCCCACGCGGTCCGCGATCAGCGCGACCAGGCGGTCCACGCCGGGAGGATGGTCGCTGGGCGATTCGCACTCGACCATGTCTTGAATCAGCGCGATGATCTCGGTTTGTCGTTCTCGCGCGTAACGGAGGAAAGCATCCACGTTGCTATAATAACGGGCACGCGCACCGGGCGCGCCGGCGTCCTGAACAGGGGATTTAGTGCCGGCGCGCTCCGCCGTGCGCGATTGAGAAAAAGATCCAAATGCCAGTCATGGACATCCAGGGGATCCGCGAGATCCTTCCGCATCGCTATCCGTTTCTGCTGGTGGACCGGATCGAGGAACTGGAACCGGAGCGGATCGTCGGCATCAAGAACGTCACCGTGAACGAGCCGTTTTTCGTCGGCCACTTCCCCGATTTTCCGGTGATGCCAGGCGTGCTGATCGTGGAAGCGATGGCGCAGGTGGCGGGGGTGCTGGTGCTGAGCCAGATCGAGGACCGCAAGAACAAGCTGGTGCTGCTGGCCGCGATCGAGGAAGCTAAGTTCCGCAAGCCCGTGCGGCCGGGCGATCAACTACGCATCGAGATGAAGGTAGCGAAGCGTAAAGCGACGGTGGCGAAGATGTACGGCACGGCGACTGTCGATGGTGTGGTGGTGGCCGAGGCGATGATGCTCTGTAAACTCGCCGATCGCTCCGACGGCTGATCCGCGATGGCGATTCACCCGGCCGCGATCGTCGATCCCGGCGCGCGCATTGCCGATTCGGCGGAGATCGGACCATACGCGATCATCGGCGCGGATGTTTCGATCGGCGCGCGCACGCGCGTCATGGCTCACGTGGTGATGGAGGGGCCGCTTGAAATCGGCGAGGACAATCTTTTCTTTCCGTTTTCGACGGTCGGGGTCGCGCCTCAGGATCTGAAATATCGCGGAGAGCGATCTTCGACGCGCATCGGGAATCGCAATCGGATTCGCGAGTTCGTGACCATTCATCGCGGCACCGAGGGCGGCGGGATGGTGACCTCGATCGGCGATGACAATATCCTGATGGCCTACGTTCACGTCGCGCATGACTCGCGGGTCGGGAATCACACCGTGCTCGCGAACGCGGTCACCTTCGGCGGGCATGTGATCGTCGAGGATTGGGCGGTGATCGGCGGGTCGACGGGAGTGCATCAGTTCTGCCGCGTCGGGCGGCACGCGATCGTCGGCGGGTACAGCGTGATCACGCGCGATGTGCTGCCGTTTTCGAACACCGTGACGGCGCGCGACGCAAAAGTCTTCGGAGAGAATTCAACCGGTCTCAAACGGCGCGGATTTTCGGACGATACGGTGAGCGCGCTGCACAAGGCGTTCCGGATTCTTTCGCATTCCGGCTTGAACACGACGCAGGCGCTCGAGCGCATTACGGCGGAAATAGAATCGTCGCCCGAAGTTGACGAGCTGGTCGCGTTCATTCGCTCGTCCGAACGCGGGTTCATCAAATAATGCCACTCGGGCTCATTGCAGGGAATGGACGATTTCCGCTGCTCGCGCTCGAAGCGGCACGAAAAGCGGGGCTTGAAGTGGTGGCGATCGGGATTAAAGAAGAGGCTTCGAAGGAGATCGAGCCATTGGCCGCGCGATGCCATTGGATTTCGCTCGGGCAGCTTTCCAAGCTCATTGAAATCTGTCACCGCGAACACATCACGCAGGTGATGATGTGCGGGCAGGTGAAGCACGCGAAGATTTTTTCGTCGATTTCGCCTGATATGAAGCTGGTCAAGCTGCTGTTTTCGCTGGAAGCGAAGAACACGGAGGCGCTGATCGGCGGCGTCGCGAAGGTGTTGCGCGAAGAAGGCATCGAGCTTGCGGATTCGACGCTGCTGTTGAAAGATCTGCTTGCGCCCGAAGGCGTGCTCACCCGGCGCAAGCCGTCGGATGAAGAAGCCCGCGATATCGAATACGGCCGCGGGATCGCAAGCGCGCTGGCCAAGCTCGACGTCGGCCAGAGCGTGGCGATCGCGGAACGCGCGTGCGTCGCCGTCGAAGCCATGGAGGGCACCGACGCGATGCTGCGCCGCGCCGCGTCGCTCGCCGAAGGAAAGCCGCTGCGCCTCATCAAAGCGTCGCAACGAAGAACGCATCTGCTGTTCGACGTGCCGGTGGTGGGGCCGCAAACCATCGCCGTGATGCGCGAGACGGGAACGACGGCGCTCGCGATCGACGCCGGCCGAACGCTGCTGATCGATCGCGACGATTTGATCGCGCGGGCGGACCAGGCAGGCATCGCAATCGTCGCGAGTGCGCCTTCCGCTTGAGAACAACGTTTAGCTTGCGGGGCGCTTTTCGTAAGCCGCGATCGCGGCTTCCTGTTGCAGAATATAGCCGAGCTCGTCGACTCCTTCGAGCAGGCAGTGCTTCGAAAACGCGTCGATCGGAAATTCGATCGCGCGGCCGCCCGGAAGTGTCAGCGTTTGCGAAGCGAGATCGACGGTGACGATCGCACCCGGCAACGCCAGGAGCTCCGCGTGCGCGCCGACCGGAACAACGATCGGAATCAGGGCGTTTTTGAGCGAATTTTGTTTGAAAATGTCGGCAAAAGAGGTTGAAATCACCGCGCGGAATCCGAACTGAAGCAACGCCCACGGGGCGTGTTCGCGGGAGCTGCCGCAGCCGAAATTGTCGCCCGCGACCAGCACCTGCGCGCCTTTCGCTTCCGGGCGATTGAGCACGAAATCCGGCTTCGGCGCGCCGGCGGCGTCATAGCGCCAGTCGTTGAAAAGCTGATCGCCGAGGCCTTCCTTCGAGATCGTTTTCAGGAATCGCGCGGGGATGATTTGATCGGTGTCGATGTTATCGATCGGAAGAACGACGGTTTTCGATTCAAATTTCACGACGTTTTTCACAGGAGCGTCCTCACGTCGGTGATCACCCCGGTCACCGCCGACGCGGCCGCGGTGAGCGGACTCGCCAAGAATGTGCGCCCGCCCTTGCCCTGCCGGCCTTCGAAATTGCGATTGCTGGTGGACACGCTGTACTCGCCGGGCTGCAATTGGTCGCCGTTCATCGCGATGCACATCGAGCAGCCGGCTTCGCGCCAGTCCGCGCCCGCTTCGCGAAAAATAAGATCAAGTCCCTCGGCTTGCGCCTGCGCTTTCACCTGCTGCGATCCCGGCACCACCATCAGCCGCACGTTCGGGCTCACCTTGCGGCCTTTGAGGAGCCCCGCCGCCGCGCGCAGATCCGAGATTCGCGAATTGGTGCAGCTTCCGATGAACACCACGTCGATACGATGTCCCATCAGCGGCTTTCCCGCCGGCAGATCCATGTAGCGAAGCGCCTTGGCGAGCGTTTCCCGCTCGGTCGCATCGGAAATGTTCGCGGGATCGGGCACGGACGCGGTAATCGCGATGCCCATGCCGGGATTGGTGCCGAACGTAATCATCGGTTCGAGCGCGTTCGCATCGATGGTCAATTCACGATCGTATTTGGCGCCGTCATCGGTGGGAAGCTTTCGCCAGCGCTCGACTGCCGCGTCCCAATCGGCATTCTGCGGCGCGAACGGCCGTCCCGCGACGTATTGCCAGGTGGTCTCATCGGGCGCGATCAAACCCGCGCGCGCGCCGCCCTCTATCGACATGTTGCAAACCGTCATGCGTTCTTCCATCGAAAGCGCGCGGATGGTCGATCCGCAATATTCGATCACGCATCCCGTGCCCCCGCCGATGCCGATTTCGGCGATCAGCGCGAGAATAATGTCCTTCGCTCCGACGCCCGGTCTAAGCGTGCCGTCCACGCGAACCGCAAAAGTTTGGGACGGCCTCTGCAACAGGCATTGCGACGCAAGCACGTGCTCCACTTCGCTGGTGCCGATGCCGAACGCGAGCGCGCCGAAGGCTCCATGCGTCGCGGTGTGCGAATCGCCGCAGACGACGGTCATGCCGGGCTGCGTGAGGCCGAGCTCCGGCCCGATCACGTGCACGATTCCCTGACGCTCGCTCGCAAGGCCGTAGCATTCAATGCCGAAGTCGCGGCAATTCTGTTCGAGCCGCTCGACCTGGGTTGCCGCGATCTTGTCGAGGATCGGAAATCCTTTGGGCGTGGTCGGCGTCGAATGATCCGTGGTGGCGATGGTCAAATCGGGCCGCCGCACCTTCAATCCACGGCGGCGCAATCCATCGAAGGCCTGCGGGGAGGTGACTTCGTGAACCAGATGCAGGTCGACGTACAGCAGCGCGGGAGCGCCCTCACTCTCCGCGACCACGTGGCTGTCCCAGATTTTTTCGATAATTGTTCGGGGTTTCATATTGCTTTTCTCAGTACGCTTTGTTCTTTACAAAGCTCGGCAAACCGCCTCGGCGACTTCGGTGGTCGTCGCAGGCTTTCCCTTCGGTTTCAAATCCACGGTCACGCGGCCCGATGCGAGCGCGTGCCCGATGGCGGCGTTCACAGCCTCGGCCTCCGTCTTCAAGCCGAAGGTGTAATCGAGCATCGCCGCGGCAGACCCGATCGCACCCAGCGGATTCGCCTTGTTCTGGCCGGCGATGTCGGGCGCGGAACCGTGAACCGGCTCGTACAAGCCCTTCGATTCGCCCAGCGACGCCGACGGCAGCATCCCGATCGATCCGGCTAGAACCGCCGCTTCATCACTCAGGATATCGCCGAACATGTTTTCGGTGACGAGGACGTCAAATCGCCGCGGATTGAGCACCAATTGCATGGCACAGTTGTCGACCAGCAGATGATCGAGCTCGACATCCGGATAATCGCGCGCGACCTCGATCACCACGCGCCGCCAGAGCTGCGAGACTTCGATCACGTTCTGTTTGTCGACGCTGGTGACCTTCTTGCGGCGCCCGCGCGCGAGTTCGAACGCCTTGCGCGTGACGCGCTCGATTTCAGCGCGGGTGTAGACCATGGTGTTGACCGCGCGATCCCCATCGATGCCGCGCGGCTGGCCGTAATAGAGACCGCCGGTGAGCTCGCGCACGATGATCATGTCGGTGCCGGTGACAATTTCGTTCTTTAGCGGTGAGGAATCCACCAGCGACGGCCACATTTTCACCGGTCGCAGGTTCGCGAACACTTCGAGCGTTTTGCGAATGCCAAGCAGCCCGCGCTCCGGGCGCATGCTCGGCGGATTGTTGTCGAACTCGGGCGCGCCGACCGCGCCGAGCAACACCGCGTCGGCCGCGAGCGCTTTCTGGATGGTTTCGTCCGGGAGCGGCGATCCGGTCTGGTGGATGGCGACGCCGCCGATCAGCGCTTCGGAAAGTTCGAGCGTGTGGCCGAACTTCTTCGCGACGGTTTCAAGAACCTGGACGGCCGCGCGGGTGACTTCGACGCCGACGCCATCGCCGGGCAACAGCAGGATTTTAAGATGCATTCTGTACTAGTCTGCGGCTGCGCCCGAGGCTTTGGCTTCCTCGACCACCTCGCGGGCAAGCGACGCGATTTCGTCATTGCGCAAGCCCTTCTTGCGATCGGCGAGCGCCGTGAAACGCTGGTACAGCACGTCGAGCTGCTCGCGGCGAAGCGGAATGCCCAGATCGTCGCAGCGTTTGGCCAGCGCGTGACGGCCGCTATGCTTGCCGAGCACGAGGCGCGTCTCCGGCACGCCAACGGTGTGCGGCTCGATGATCTCGTAGGTGGTGCGCTCCTTCAAGAATCCGTCCTGATGAATGCCGGCTTCGTGCGCGAACGCGTTTTCGCCGACGATGGCCTTGTTCGGCTGCGGCCCGAAAGTGATCAGCGAAGTCAGCAACTGGCTGGCGGAGAATAGCTGCTCGCTCACGATGCGGGTTTCAAACGGGAGCCGGTCGCGGCGGGTGTTGAGCGCCATCACGATTTCTTCAAGCGCCGCGTTGCCCGCGCGCTCGCCGATTCCGTTCACGCAGCACTCGATCTGCCGCGCGCCCGCATGCAGCGCCGCGAGCGAATTCGCGGTCGCCATGCCCAGATCGTCATGGCAATGCACGCTGACGATGGCCGAATCGCCCAGCGCCTTCACCATCCTTCCGATCATCGCCGCGTATTCCTCGGGGACCGTATAGCCGACCGTATCAGGAAGGTTCACCGTGCGCGCGCCCGCGGCGACCACCGCGCGCGAAATCTGTTCGAGATAATCCCAATCGGTGCGCGTCGCGTCTTCGGCGGAAAACTCGACGTCCTCGCAAAATTCGCGAGCCTGCGTTACAGCGGCGCAGGCTTCTTCAAGCACCTGCTGCCGCGATTTTTTCAATTTGTACTTGAGATGAATGTCGCTGGTGGCGATGAAGGTGTGAATGCGCGGGCGGCGCGCGTGCTTCAGCGCTTTCGCGGCAGCCTCGACATCGGGTTGATTCGCTCGCGCGAGCGCGGCGACATGCGCCCACGGAAACTCCCGGCTGATCGCATCCACCGCCTCCGCGTCCCCCTCCGACGCGATCGGAAACCCGGCTTCGAGAATGTCCACACCGAGCTCGATCAACTTCGCCGCCATGCGGAGCTTTTCCGGCACCGTCATGCTACAGCCCGGCGATTGCTCCCCGTCACGGAGGGTCGTATCGAAGATGTAAACGCGATCGACGTGGTTTACCTGGTGAGGCATGGTTCAAGCATGGCACCCCTTGCCGAATTTGACAAATTTATATTATTCAGTGATATATAATCTTAGTTAATGGAGCTGCATCCGTTGCGCGTGTTCGTGGCGGTCGCGACCGAGAGAAGCTTCTCGCGCGCGGCGGAAAAACTGCTGCGCACCCAGCCGGCGGTTTCGCTGTCTATCCAACGGCTGGAGAATGAGTTAGGAGAGAAGCTGATCGACCGGTCGGCCAAGGATTTGCTGCTGACCGACGCCGGACGGATCGTGCTCGACTATGCGCGGCGGTTCGAAAATCTTCAGGGCGATCTTGAAAACGCGCTGGCCGAGCTGCGCGACAAATCGGCCGGGCGGCTGACCATCGGCGCGAACGAATCCGCCGCGTTGTACCTGCTCGACCACATTGAGAAGTACCGGCACAAGTTTCCCAAGATCAACGTACAGATCCGGCGCAGCCTGTCGAGCCGGATTCCCACTGAATTGATCGACGGCGAACTGGAGCTCGGCATTCTGACCTACGATCCGGAAGACGAGCGATTGATCACGAAAGTGATCTACACCGATCATCTGTCGTTCATCGTTTCGCCCAAGCACCGGCTGGCCGGACGCGCGGAGGTGTCGATCACGGAGCTGGGCCGCGAAACATTTATCGCTCACAATGTCGTGTCGCCGTATCGCGCGCTGGTGCTGCGCGAATTCAAGAACCAGAAGGTGCCGCTCAACATGCAGGTGGAAATGCCCACAGTGGAGGCGATCCGGAAGATGGTGGAGCGGAACGAAGGCGTGGCGTTCCTGCCGCGGATGTGCGTTGACGATGAGGTGAAGCACGGGATTCTGCGCGAAATCAAGGTGACGGAGATGAATGTCGCGAGGCAGATTCGGCTGGCGTATCCGGCTCGTCGGGCGCTGAGCCACGCGGCGCAGGCGTTTCTAAAATTGGTGGAAGGATGACATCGCAAACGCGCCGGCGGATTATTTGAAGCGAAGCCGACGAGCGTCAATCGTTATGGTTTCGCGCTGCGGTTTGGGTCTCGGCTCAGCGGTCGAACAGTTATTCGTGGCGACGGTCTGCTTATCCATGTCGATTGTGCGTGGCGTGCTCCAGCGAAAGCCCGTGACGGTTTCTGACACGTCCTCTCGCGCGGACGCCTGCACGCCCGCCGAGCGCCGCCCCTGTAGGTCGATTACCCCAAGCCAAGAGACTTCCGGACAAACAACAGGCGTATGGGGATAAAAAACATAGGCTAGATACCGCCCGTCTGGAGATACAGCCGCAGATCCAGGCGCTGCTCCATATTCGTCCGTCAACCGGAATGGTCGAAGGCTCTTCAGACGACAACCGAAAATGATCCAGGGCTTATTTTGTCCGATACCTGTCGCCACCGCGAAGTACGCGATTTGGCGCGCCTCGTCAATTGTGAGCATCTTGGCGCCCCAGATACAGGTGCCAACGCAACCTCCGAGCGTCGTGCCTGAACAGGTCTGTTCGCAGTCGTTGGGCCGAACGGGAAGGGACTGGAGGTGGATATCCCATTCACGATCGCCCTGCTAATCCAAAGAGTGCCTGAATTGCTCCGGCTTCTTCGACTCAGCGCCAGGCCCCTGGTAGCCGGAGGCTAGGCACGCAAACGTCGTTAATGTGAAAAGCAGTCTCAAGGCGCTATAATCTTACCAGAGTCTTACCAATGGAAACGACGCGGCTGTCAGTCAAAGGTCAGATCGTTCTGCCGAAGGCTTTGCGCGATTCAAAGGCGTGGAAGCCGGGTACCGAATTTGTGGTGGAGGAACGGCCGGAAGGCGTCCTGCTGCGGCCGGCTCGACTCTTTCCCAAGAAAAGCATCGATGAACTGATCGGATGTCTCAAGTACAAAGGCAAACCCAAGAAGCTCACATCGACGGCAATTCAAAAAGCTATCGATCGCGAAGTAAAACGGCGCCATGACCTCGGTCGATACTAACATTGTCATCCGGCTGCTGATTGACGATGATCCCGAGCAGGTGGCTGCCGTGCGATCGCTGGTTGCCGCCGGCCCGATCTGGATCGCAAGCACCGTGTTGCTCGAAACGGCCTGGGTTCTACACAGTTTTTACGGCATGGAACAGAACGTGATTCGGGAAGCGCTGGCCAAATTGCCTGCGACTACCAACGTACATATCGAGAACGAGGCGTCCTTCATGTACAGCTTGAAACTCATGGCGGATGGCGTCGATATAGCCGATGCGATGCATCTCGCCGGCACACCACCGGGCGCGAGTTTTGCTTCGTTCGATCGCGACTTCGTTCGCTGCGCCACGCGTGCTGGCGTTCCGCATGTGTTCGACCTTTCGCGGCGTTAAGATGAGAGTAGCCCTATGATCATTCCTAAACCGTCCGATCTCCATTACTCCGACGTCACGCCGCGCGAGATCTACATGAACCGCCGGCGATTCCTCGCAGCCGGATCGGCCGCGCTCGGTGCGCTCGCCGTTCCCTTCTCGCTCGCCGCGGACAACAAGCTCGGCAACCTGGTGAAGAGCCCGTTCAGCACCACCGAAAAATTGACGTCCCTTCAGACCATCACGAGCTTCAACAACTATTACGAATTTGGAACCGCCAAAGAGGATCCCGCGAAGAACGCGACCAAGTTTCAGACACGCCCATGGACGGTGTCGATTGAAGGCGAGGTCGCCAAACCCAAAACGCTGGACATCGACGCAATCATGAAGCTGGCGCCGCTTGAAGAGCGTATCTATCGCCATCGCTGCGTCGAAGGATGGTCCATCGTAGTGCCGTGGATCGGTTTCTCGCTGAGCACGCTGCTCAAGCAGGTCGAGCCGACCTCGAAAGCAAAGTACGTGGCGTTTGAGACTTATTACGATCCGAAGCAGATGCCGCTCGGAAAATATGCCGGCATCAAGCTGCCGTATATCGAAGGCTTGCGGTTGGATGAAGCGATGCACCCGCTCACGCTTCTGAGCGTGGGCTTGTACGGCGAGGTGCTGCCGAACCAGAACGGCGCGCCGATTCGAATCACGGTGCCCTGGAAGTATGGGTATAAGAGCATCAAATCCCTGGTGAAGATCCGCTTCGTCGAGAAGGAGCCGCCCACCACATGGGAAGGCTATTCGAGCGAAGAGTACGGATTCTATTCGAACGTAAATCCGAAAGTGGACCATCCGCGCTGGAGTCAGGCAAAAGAGCAGCGCCTGGATGTGGATTTCGGAAAACGCACGGCCACGCTGATGTTTAACGGCTACGGCGATCAGGTCGCGAGCCTCTATACCGGAATGGACCTGCGCAAGTTTCACTAATTGAATGAAGAAGGTTCTGCTGAGCAGATGGACCAAGGTCCTGCTGTTCCTGATTTGCCTGATCCCCGCGGTAAAGCTCGGCTGGCGCGAATTCGGCGGTCTGATTCCGCTGCCAATCGACGTCATCACGCACACCACCGGCGACTGGACCATCTGGTTTCTGGGGATCACGCTCTCGATCACGCCTTTGCGCGCGCTGCTCAATCAACCGCTGCTGACACGGTACCGCCGCATGTTCGGATTGTTCGCGTTCTTCTACGGGTGCCTGCACTTTTCGGTGTGGCTGTGGCTCGACAAGGATTTCGACCAGCATGACATGTGGGCCGACATTCTGAAGCGGCGATACATCACGGTCGGGATGCTCGCGCTGGCTTTGATGCTTCCGCTGGCGCTTACGTCGACGGCGTGGGCCGTGCGCAAGTTGGGTTACCCGCGCTGGCAGAGACTGCATCGGCTGGTGTATTTCATCGCGCTGGCCGCGGTGATTCACTATTACTGGGGCGTGAAATCCGACGTGCGGCTGCCGTTGCTGTACGGCGCGATTTTCGCGATGCTGATGATCTATCGCTTCATCGCGTGGTCGCGAAAAGGATCGCAGCGCGGCGCCGCGGGTGCGGTTTCTCATACAACGTAGTTGACTCGGCGTAACTACTCGTCGCGCAGAGCCTCGAGCGGCGAGAGCGCCGAAGCGCGCCGCGCTGGAATCAGGCTCGCGGCAAGCGAGGCCACGCCGAGCACGGCGACCCCGCCCGCAAAAGTCCACGGATCGGTTGCGCTGACGCCGAAAATCAAGCCTTCGAGCAGCCGCGTCAGCGCGAGCGCACCCGCGAGGCCGACGATCACGCCGATGGTCGAGAGGATCAGTCCCTCGCGCACTACCATTCCGAGGACGTCGCTCGCCTTGGCGCCGATCGCCATACGAATTCCAATCTCGCGCGTCCGCTGGCTCACCGAATACGCCATGACGCCGTAGATTCCCGCGGCGGCGAGCACCAGCGCGAGCGCGGCGAACACCGCCAGCAGCACCATCACGAAGCGCTGCGCCGCGGTCCACTCACGCAGCGAATCGTCCATCGTGCGGATTTCGGAAATCGGCTGATCCTTGTCGATCGCCCAGACCTGCTGCGAAATCGGCGTCGCGAGCGTCATGGGGTCCTGCGTGGTTCGCACCAGCAGGGCCATCGTCGAGTAGCTGCGGGACGGAAAATACACTTCGGGATTGATCGGCGATTCCGGGCCAAGCTGCCTCACATCGCCGACGACGCCGATCACGGTCAAAAGCTGGTCGTGCAGATTGAGCGCGCGTCCGAGCGGTTCCTGGCCGGGCCATGCGAACTTCGCCATGGCCTGATTGATCACGATCACGGGCGCTTTCTTGGGATCGCCGGATTCCTGCGTGGTGAACTCGCGACCGCGCAGCAGCGGGATTGCCATCGTCCGAAAATAATTCTCGTCGACGGTCCTGACGATGGCGATCGGTGACACGGCCGGCTTGGGCGCCCCTTCTATCGAATAACTCTGCTCTTGAAGATTCTGCATCGGCAGTCCGCTGACCAAGCTTGCCGACTTGACTCCGGCGAGCGAGGTGACGCGATCCAGCAGCTCCCGGCAAAACGCCGCGGCTTGTTCGGGCTTTGAATATTTCGTGTCCGGCAGATTGATCTGCAAGGTCAGCAGGTGATCGCGGCGGAATCCCTGATCCGCTGAGAGCATCGCACGAACCGTTCGAATCAGCAGGCCAGCGCCGACCAGCAGCATCAACGCCAGCGCAACTTCGCCCGCGACCAGCGCGCCGCGGTACCGAGCTGAAATTCCGCCCGATCCCGATCGTCCGCCCTGCGTCAGCGCTTCGTTCACGTTGCGCCGCCCTGCATCGAACGCGGGCGCGAGTCCGAAAATAATTCCCGTGAGCAGCGCGATCGCGAGCGTAAAGGCGAGCGTCCATGAATCGAGATGCAGATCGTGCAAATGCGCCGTATCTGGCGGCGCGAGCGCGCCGATCGCCGCGAGTCCCCAGTAGGCGAGCAGGATTCCAGCCGCGCCCGCCGCGATGCTGAGCAGCAGGCTTTCAGTGAACATTTGCCGCATCAATCGCCAGCGCGTGGCTCCGAGGGCGAGCCGAACGGCCAGTTCCTTACGCCGTCCGATGGCGCGCGCGAGCATCAAGTTTGCGACGTTCGCGCAGGCGATCAGCAAAACGAATCCCACCGCTCCCTGCAACAGCAGAACGTAGCGGCGCATCTGCGGACCCACATCTTCAATCGACAAGGGAAACACGTTGACGTTGAATCCTTTGTTGATCTCGGGGAACGCCCGCTCCTGCTGCCTGCCGATCACGGTCATTTCTGCGCTCGCCTGCTTGAGCGAAACGCCGGGTTTGAGCCGCGCGTAAACGAACTTGTCCCGCCCAACCAACTCGGCGTCCGGTCGATCCCGCTTCATGTTGAGTGGAATCCAAACCTGGGGTTTCTTCTGATCCAATCCTTCCCAAATTCCCGGCATATGAAAGTCCGCCGGCCACACGCCGATGATGGTATAGCCTTCATTGCCGCCGAAGTGGATCAGGCTTCCGAGCGCGTTGCGACTGCCGCCGAAACGTTTTTCGAACAGCGCGTGGCTGACCACGGCGACGCGATCGTGCCCCGGCTGGCACTCCTCGGCCGTGTACATGCGGCCGATCGCGGGCCGCACACCCAAAATGCCTGGGAGATCGGCGGAAGTTTTCGCGCCTTCGATCAGTTCCGGCTGGTCCCCTCCGGTTACAACG
>Ga0182024_10013441_pt1 | contig 15983 bp, 21 predicted proteins | sample P32metaG_FD_120480 | JGI IMG/M metagenome (GOLD analysis project Ga0182024, IMG submission 120480) | Permafrost microbial communities from Stordalen Mire, Sweden - P3-2 metaG (Illumina Assembly) | ecosystem: Environmental > Terrestrial > Soil > Wetlands > Permafrost | place: Sweden: Stordalen... | reverse complement strand
GCTGGGCTTAGACAGGGAACAGCCTGGCTTGTGATGACGTTGGTTGCTTGCTGCTTTCGTACGTCACAGAGGCGGACAGCATCACGTCCCAGGACGCTGCGCCTTTGAGCGGACAGGGGCCCATCAGACGAATTCAGTCGGTTGCATCCCCTGAGTCGCGGTCCTCATTAAGCCTGTTTGTTTGTCGGGATGCGCGCTATTTTGGTCGAAGCAATCCTAAAGTAAGACACAGCGTCGTGAGGTAAGAGCTTCTGTGTGTATGTACCTTCAAGTACTGGGAGCCAATCTCGAATGTCTAATCGTTTTGCAATTCACATGCGCTGTCACAAGTTTGGATCGACAATCTGTTTGATCATCGTTACGTTGCAAAGGAACACTGCCGTCAGAGGGAAGGACGAGATGTACTCCGATCTCTGTCGGCCTCTCGGTCCTTCAATCACGATGTAAACTTGTAGTTCCTGTAATTTACATTTATGGATCTACAATGCAATTGCAATGACGACTTTAAAGCAATCTTGGAGATCCTGCAGCTCGTGATTGCAATTGTGGGGGAGTCAATGCCACTTCACATGCCTTAGCTTAATTGAACGTGTTGCATGCATGCAACTTGGCTCGTCCGTCGTGGGGTAAATGCCTCCCTCTCCCAGAAGTGGGCCAGAAGCTGTCGTTTCGCAATGGAGACCCGGCGGACCGTCACCCCCACAGGACCCACCCGAGAGATCTTCCCGAGTCCCGACGGGACACGTTTCCTATGATTTCCCGAGACCCGGGATTGCGCCCGTGGGAGGCGTCTCACATCGGTCCGGGGTGCATCCGCACATTAAACGAGCACGGACCACTTTCTGGATATTCCAAGATTAATTAAATTGTTTGGTGTTGGAGCCGAGCTCGGACATGTGGTTTGGATTAAAGCGGAATGTCACCCAGCGAAATGAACGAATAAAGTGCCGACAAGTATCGGACTAAAGGCCGAGCACAGCAATTTGGGTGTCCGTGGACGCCACTTAATGGGGGTTAAGACACGTTTGATGTGTCCTCGGGTGACATACATCCATCCATACAGATACATACCAGCTCGGAACATTTGAAGTTGGCCGGGCGCGGAATTATGGGAATGGATGATAATTTCCGAATGCAGTGGCTAATACGCTTCTCAGTCTGACCCAGGATCGACCCTTTTATGGAGCATCGCAGGTCCGGCGACAATTTCGCCTGATGACTGGCAGCCATGGGTTTGGATCGCCGGACAATTAACTGCGTGGAAGCGGCATACCGGACAGAGATTCCGCCTTTGATTGCTTGTTGCTTTAATTACCTGCTGTATCGATCCGGGTTGCACAGTGCTGCGATGGCCGGCTATTGGCGACGTCTTGACGGTTGCATGGCCGGATCCAATCAACGTGGCCGTATTAAGCAAGGCTGACGCGGATCGCCCGACGGGGCTCGGAACGTTCGCATGTTGATAGGCTGGTCAGGGGCTCCTGTGTGACTGTTGTTTTCATTTCAACCGGAAAGCATTGTGCGAACATTCGGATGCCCCTTCTCAACGGACCGTCCATGCTTCACGACTGACTAAACCTTGGCCAAGGCATGTGATAATTTAGGGGCCCTCCCCAAGGTTTAACACATAGCACTGCCGCTCCGCTAGGAGAATGGCATCGCGGTCTTTGTGAGCAATTGGAACAGCGTTATTCCCTGAATTATAAGCGAGCTGGCCACTTTTTTGTAAAGTATAGTTCAGGGGCCAAAGAGTTTCAAATAATTTGACTTGGCGTTTACGATCGCCAAACTCTATTCCTTCATGTGTGGCTATATCCGGATATCCCACAGCTTCAGATTTCCGCTTGGGCCGCTTTCGTGGGCTCCCTGCAGTCCGAGTGGAGCTCGGACCCACTATAATCCACACACCCCTGAAGTGTCGAGGGCTCCTGAATTTTGTGATCTCAATATGGCTGTACGTCCTCTAGGTCATGTAAATTGACGGATGAGCGTCGGAGGTGATGTATTTCCAGGCGCTTATCATGGTTGATCCGCAAGGGAGTTGCAGTTGCAATGACCACATCCGTTGACAATGACGAGCAGATCTACAGCAACAATAGAGAAAAGGAGGTTGGATTCAAGTCAAGCGACAGATTCAGAAAAAAGACATGCCGCTATTGGTTGGGGATTGTACATTTAACTCAGGGTGCTGAATGTAAATATAGTTAATTTCAGAGGTGGATTTGGGTCATTTGATAAGCACTGGCTGTGGTGGTGGTTATTCTAACGTGCAACACAGCCAGCGAATCATCCCGCAGAGCTGGCGCCCCCCCTATGCCGCCGATTTCCAAAAAATATATTTTGGACACTTCGCCTCCGTCTCCGTCACCCACCACCCACATTGTCATCCAGCAGAGACATCCCATCACCACTCGCTCTCTTACGCCCGACAGCTGCGCCCGTCAACAGCAGAGCTTCCTTCACCTGTCCTGCCTTATTCCGGAGTCCTCGTTTCTGAACTGACTGTCTCACACCACTCTCTGAGACGATCGCCAAATCATTACATCTCGGTTTCATCCCCGGCAGCAACACCACCACCACAACAACATACGCAGCAGCAGCCATGCCCGCTCCCATCGACATCAGAATGGCCGCAAGAGACAGCTTCGTCGCTGACTCGAACTCATTCTCAATGAGCTATACTTGGAACAACAGCTTCCGAGGCGACAACGCCTTCATGGAGTAATACCCACCCCCTGTTTAGATAGTTATTGCGCAACTGTAGCGCCTTGACGAAATGGCTATCCGGCGACGGCGCCCAGTGTTCTTGACAGTCTTGTCGATTGTCGAAGAGATGCTAGGCGTGTGTTCGCCGGTATTCCTCGTCGCCACGTTGCCGACGTCATTCCGAGATTCAAGCTGACTCTGTGCTCTAGTATGGAACCAACGTATCAGAATCCGTATGATACTTTGAATCCCCCCACCGAAAGTCCATTCCTCCCTCATGTCGAGCAAGATATTCTAAGAGATTTCTCATGCTGCGGCATTGAGCTCTCTGATTTACATGCTCTCATCCGCCACTACGAAGACAAGCATGCCGCCGGCATTGAAGACGATGACATGGTTATGGATCTCGATGGGTATGAGGGTGATATCACCCCTACCTTCCAAGGCGCTCGCGAAAAACCCGATATTGCAGAGCTCAAGCGCCGAGCGCGTTTCAACGTCATGCAAAACCTCGCGCGAACCAATTCAGTATTCGATTTCGACCTTGAGGTCAAAGCCAATCCTAAACGCGCCGCCCCCTTCCCTTCTCCTGCGCTCTCTGGCCGGGAGTCATTGTTCGATTACAGCTCACAGTGGTCGTCCTCACAGTCATCGCCTATCGAGACCCCTGACCAGTCATTTCCTTCCACCCCCGTCACCCTTCCTCTCCACGATCTCGACGTCCATGCCACCAAAGAATGGTCGGCGCAAGATTGGGCTCAGCTTCCCATCAACCAAGGATCTCAACCCCAAGCTATTCGCAACAAGCGACCACATATCAGCATCGACACACCTGGCGTTGTCTCTCCCGAGAACACCATCGTCGTCGACAAGCCATATAAATGCAAGAACCTCGGTTGCGACAAAGCATACAAGAATATGAATGGCTTGAAATATCATCGCATGCATGGTGTGTGTAACAAGAACAATCTCTCTCACACCGATCTCGGCCGCGATTCCCCTGCCCCCCAAACCCCTCCCGCATCCGGGGTCTCCACTCCCAGTGCTTCAGTACCTGGAAGTCCCGCATTGCCTTTGCACGCTGGTTTCAATAACCCCGTCGTCGAGGAAAAGAAATACAGCTGCGAGAAATGCTCAAAGCGATACAAGAACTTGAACGGCCTCAAGTATCACAAGAAGGCTACGCACAAGTCCATGGAAGACGTTGCCACGGCGCCCTTCAGTCTTGCCACTGGCATGTCTTTCTCCAAACTACACTAGACGACCTGTCGATCCACTTTTATCGTTTAGCGCCGCGATTGCGGATCGTTTTTCGAGATGCACCTATGTCTTAAAAGTTCGGCGTTTGTCATCAATATCCCTTCAAAAGTATTGTTAATGGGTTGTCAATGTTGCTTTTTATTGTCGTCTCGGCCCTGGTGGCGAGTCAAGCATCAAAAGTTTCACTTTGGTACGAAGACAATTGTCGACGACAAGCGCAAAAGTACATTTTCTTGATTTACATGATGATGTACTAGTATTGATATATTTTGGTTTTGTAAGGGATTTATTTTGTGGGCATCCCTGATAATTTCGGACATTTCGCTGGCATAGGAGAGAAAGAACGAGGGTTGGTGCAGTGTACAATATCCTGGTCTCTTTGACACGGGGCTACCGTGTCTTGATGCCTTGGCGTTTGTATCAAAACGTTCTGTTCTTGTTTTTGTTTGTTGGAGAGCTGGCGAAGATGATATAGAGGAGGTTGCTCATAGAGTTTTGTTCGGGTTCTTGTTGGTATTTATGGATTCAAGGTTGTACTGCAGGTTTTGTTGAGCGGCACATTCTGATTGTACTTGCTTGCTGGCTGGACCATAGAGTTGAGTCTAGATTGCTGGTACTTGTGGGCTTGTGCTAAAACGTTGGATAGATTCTTTAGGATAGGCGGAGGTATCCTTAATTTGGGGCGGTGTGGTGGTTTTGTAGGATACCTCGGGCTGAAAAGTAATAGGACTGTTACTCCACTTATATATCTGATATCAAATTGAATTTGTGTCTCAAAAGTCGTATGCTGCTCGTACAGATGGTTGATTAATCAGGTCGTGGTGATGCTTTCTTTGTCGTGTGGCGCCGATCGGCGCACGAAATTTTCGCAGATCACATCTGCTCGAGCAGTGCCAAACAATGTTCACCGTCGTCGTCAGGAACCTTAGAACTGCCTCCCACAGTAATGGCTATCATCGCAACATTCCTCAAGTCATTCCAAGTTTCGGTAGCCTGCCGACAACCTCCATACGAAGCTTTGCGGCCGTACGACAGAACTTTCCTCCGATCTCGAAGAACCGTTTCAAAGATGTCGGCAAGGTCGCGTCCATAGCTGACGGCTCTGCAAAAAGAGGCGGGCGCTCTCTAGGTTACCATTACCTGCGCGATCAGAAATCTGCCGGTAAGATCCTATCTGGCTAAGTTAAATGCGCAGCGGAATGTGTATCGAGACTGGACCCGGCATTTTACAAGGATGTCACTGTCATCGAAGTAAATCCAGGTACGCGCGTTATAGGAGAAATTTGTGACATATAGGACCAGGAATATTCACGCGGGCACTCTTAGATCAGCTGAATCCTAAGAACTACATAATTATGGATAGACATCTGCCCAACAAAAGCCAAATCCGGCCGCTCGTCGAAGCCTCAAAAGGAGTTGTGAAACACTTTGATCTAGACGGCTGGGATTTCAACTCGTATGCGGAGCTCATCAAGCGCAAACTTATTTCTCCCGAGAAGCAGGATGGATCACAAGTCAATTCTTCGCTGCTGTTTGTTGGAAATTTCTCCGAAGCAAATATGAAACGGGCAGATGGCTTTGTCTCTCAACTGATCTCGTTTATGTACAGCAAGTCATTTCTATATAATTTCGGACGAGTCAAGACGTTGATTTGGATGAAACATCCTGGTTGGCAGCATCTGCTTGCAGGAGCCGGGCATCCAGATCGGAAAAAGATGACTATCATGAGAGAGCTCACATGCGATGCTAGGCTCGTCGCTAGATCGCAAATACCCCTCACTTCGACCAACAAACAATATGCGGGAGCCGTGGATATTGAGGTAGATAAGGACGAGGAAGTCATCGATATACAGCCGTCTGCATTTACCCCAGAAGTTTATCCCTTTTAGTTTAAGCTGACTTGTAAGGCTTCCATGGCTCTAATAGAGATGACACCATACGCGGAAGTCAAGTGCTCTGGTATGATCCTCCTATTATCGCTGCTGATAATAGCCACTCTGGAAGAAGTTGAGTATCTGGCTTTGAAGTTGAATATGCTAGCTGCACAACCTATCAAAACTGCTCTCACGTACGCTGGACCGGTTTTGTTTCTAATCACAGAGTTGTGGCCCCTGGTGCAGATATCTTACTCAAAGCCATTGAGCCTTATGATCCAGGGTTAACACCCACCGACTTGACGGCAGAGCACTGGAGGAAACTGGCAGATGCGTTTCATAACTGGGTTTTCAAGCCAGATGTGCTGGAGGATGAGTCGTTCATTGAAGACGATACAGTAGAAGATGCCATGAATACCTCGGTTATTCCAACTCGAGAGTTTTCCGAGGCAGTCAGATATTCGCTGGACCAAGCCCAGAGGTCTTCACGAAGGTAGAGGGGCCGTTTACAGCATGTAAGGAATAGACAGATTAGATACCTGGTGTAAATCGAAGTACAGCTTGGCCTGACAAGAGACTTGTTGTGTGTAGAATACGCGGAGGCACCGACATCCGGAACTGAAATGAGCCGAATTTTGTTTATCGATTGATCGGGCCAAGGGGAGCGGGCACGGACCGCCATGGGGAATGGCTTTGGAATAGATTTAGACGGGTTAATTTCAACGGAGAATCTTGAGTTCGGCGCCGTCCCACCTGTCTTTAAAGCCTCTCGGAGATCGAGTTCGTGATCATTGTAATTTTCTCCCATGACGATGCTCTGGCACGGACTAAGATCAGGTTTGCGAACTGTGTCAAAGACTCGTCCCGCCATCAACTCTGCCCTGGCAAAGCCTCTGGCTCGGTTTGCCTCGATGCACCACGGACAGAACATCCGCCCCGAGAGCGACAAAGTCGTGCAGGATATTTCCGACTTTGTCCATTCCCCGGAAAAGGCACAATCGCCTCTTGCTCGGGAAACTGCAAGACTATGTTTGATTGATACGCTTGGGTGCGGATTGGAGGCATTGAGATTCAAGGAATGCACGAAATTGCTCGGACCGGTTGTTGAGGGTAGACCGGCAGCATGACATGACTGACAGAAGGCACAATTGTCCCGAACGGAACACGAGTTCCTGGAACGAATTACGAACTCGATCCTGTCCGTGGTGCCTTCAATATCGGTGCCGCAATTCGCTGGTTGGACTACAACGATTGTTGGCTGGCCGCGGAATGGGGCCATCCAAGTGACAATCTCGGAGCCATTCTCGCTGTCGCAGATTGGCTTTCTCGCACCAATAAGGCCAACGGCAAAGCAGGAGTGAAGATGAGCGAAGTGATAACAGGCATGATTCAAGCGCATGAGGTATTCAATTGCATGATTTATGCTAAGTATAGATTCAAGGATGTCTCGCTTTGGAAAACAGTTTCAATAGGGTCGGACTTGATCATGTTGTCCTCGTCAAGGTTGCCAGTACCGCTGTTGTCTCCCGTCTTCTTGGCTTGTCCAAGTCCCAAACTAATGACGCCGTTTCTCAAGCCTGGGTCGATGGCCAATCTCTTCGTACATACCGACATGTTCCGAACACCGGATCTCGCAAATCATGGGCAGCAGGTGATGCTTGCTCACGAGCAGTCAACCTCGCATTGATGGTGAAGAAGGGAGAGATGGGATTGCCAAGTGTGTTGACCGCTAAGCGATGGGGATTCTACGACGTCTTGTTCAAGGGCGAGGAGTTCAAATTCCAACGAGCATACGGTAGCTACATCATGGAGAATGTCTTGTTCAAGATCTCCTTCCCTGCTGAGTAAGGATCTCCTTGATGGGTCTGATGATAGATTCCATGCACAGACCGCCGTTGAATGTGCTATGATTCTCCACGACAAATTGAGGAGTATGGGAAAGACCTCTGATGATATCAAGGAAATCAAGATTCGAACCCAGAAAGCTTGCATTGACATCATCGACAAACAGGGACCTCTACATAATCCTGCCGACCGAGACCATTGCGTGCAATACATGGTAAGATCAATAATGTAACTCTCTGACCACAGGTCGCCGTTCCTTTGATCCATGGCCGCTTAACAGCTGAGGACTACGAGGACAATGTAGCCCGCGACCCCCGAATTGATGCTCTTCGCGCAAAGATGCACTGCGTCGAAGATCCTCAAATCACATTAGACTACCATGACCCCTCCAAACGTTCCATCGGCAACGGTCTCACAGTGACCCTGAACGACGGCACCGTACTCCCTGAAGTCTTCATCGATATCCCTGTCGGTCACAGACTCCGACGCGAAGAAGGCAAACCATTACTTCTCGCCAAATTTATCCGCCATATCGCACCTCATTATACGCAAACTCAACAGGATGCAATCATGAAGGCTAGTGAGAATCTCGCGGATCTCGAGAAAATGGATGTGGACTCTTATGTGGATTTGTACGTAAAATCATAAAAACGCATGTAGGGAATTCTTATGCCATTTTTACCTGCTAGGTGTCTATAAAAACGAAAATTGAACTACTTTTTGGCTACCAGGTTCTTGAGAACTTCCATGCTGACGCTCTTGGGGCGCTCGATGGGCAAACCGAGAATTCGGTCCCATACTAATTGTGCCATGCAACCAATTGCTCGACTCACACCGAAGATGACCGTATAGTAAGTGGGATCTTGGAGGCCAAGGTTGTAGAAGAGCACGCCAGATTGAGCATCAACATTCGGACTAAGGTCAGTATGCGATGAAGAAGATTATACTGTGGGTTCTTAGTCTTGCCGTGCTCGGTCAAGACACCAGGCGCGATCTGAGAGATTTGGTGGACTAGTCGGAAAGTAGGGTCTTGCGCAATGTGAGGTCTCTTGTTACCAAAGTCATTCAGCGCTCTGAAACGGGGATCCTGCGGTTAGAAAGTATGAAAGAGGGAATACCGGTTTCCTGAGAACTCCGTGTCCGTAACCTGGGATGACTTGACCTGATCTCAAAGTCTTCCAGAGGAAGTCGCGGATTGTGTTATCAGAAGGCTCCATTCCGATCTGTTTCTGCATATCCAAGACAAAGCGGAGCACATCCTGTGCAGCTAAGCCATGCAATGGTCCAGCCAAACTGAAGTCAGCGACAAAATGAATGAAGATACCCGTTGAGGCCAGCGGAGTAAGAAAGGTAAGCATCACTAAGAGCGCTGCCTACAAGATGGGTCGCATGTGCAGAAACGTTGCCTCCCTCGTGGTCGGCATGAAGAGCAACGTATAGACGGATCAAATCAGCGAAGTCTGGATTCTTGGATGCCCTTTCTGGGTCGAGCATTAAGGCGAAATTCTTGCACCAATCGTGGTCAACCATACCCCCACATCTATCCCATAGAGCATCAATAGACTTAGGCTGTACTAGAGAGTAGGCCGCAAGGGTTGGCATCCAGGCCAGAAGATTCAACGCATCCTCGTACACTACTGTTAGACACTTCATCGTAGGGAGAATACTTAATTCCCAATAGGCGGCCTTGTCGACACCCTCGACGTATGCCTGTGAAAACTTACTCTGGTTAGACAGAGCAAGAACGGCTGTGCTCAATCGAACCATGGGGTGGACATTTGTATTGGCTGCTCCGCTCAAGTCGGGTTTCGGACCCGACGACACCCTGCTGGACAGATCTTTGGAAAATGACCTTATTTGCTCTTGCGAGGGAACCTTTCCCGTGAGCAACAGCCAGAACATAGCTTCCGGGGCCATCTCCTTTCCGTCTGTCCCCTTTGGCAACTTCTCCTGACATTCGGGAATCGTCATGCCGTGGAATCGAATACCCTCTTCAGCATCAAGAACACTTCCCTCCCACAGCATTGCCTTCATTCCTCTCATCCCGCCCATCGCAGACTCGATTGTGACATTTCCCAGGCTCGTCTGTCCATGTTCCGTCCTCAGTTTCTTGAACAACTCTCGTTTCTCCGGAATAATTTCCATGAGAGTTTTCTTGAGGCCTGTTGAAGCACAACGCATCTGCTGAGATGTGTATTTCCGGCTTGCAGCACGGACTGATCCACGGAGTAGACAGGCCATACCTTCACTCTTGCGGCGCTTCCGATAGCCAGGCACTGACTGGGTTTTGGTATATGTATGAGGTGGAATCTGCTTCCGTTTGGCCGAGGCGAAGTTCGAATCAGCGCACCGAACACGTTGTTTGGCTGGTTATTCCGTGTCAGCCGGAGTATGCGGGGATCGTCGGGTCACCGTGCGGATCGTCGATCCCCGAGCGCCTCCTTAGGGCACGGCTCGAAGTACCGGCCGCCCAAACTATCACACGACAACAGCGACAACAGCGAGCGGCCCACAGCGTTCAGTGAAAGCGCAGGCCATGCAACGGACTGTGTCTCTGGGAAGAGCTGTAAAACAACTTCAGAAAGGCTCAGCAGCAGCATCGGCTGCCTCGCTACGGTGCTTTTCAATGTCGTTCACGCGGCTGTCCGCCGAGGATGCTCGTTTCGAGGACGAGGTAAAGAATACGGAGAAATGGTTTGCGTCGCCTCGTTTCGCCCAAATCAAAAGACCATACACTGCGAGAGATGTCGTTGAAAAGAGAGGATCGTTGCCTGTCGTGTATCCCTGTGATCATCAGGCGAAGAAGTTGTGGGATTTACTACGGAAATATGCCGACGAGAAGAAACCTTTACTGACAATGGGTGCAATTGATCCGGTTCAGATGACACAAATGGCCCCAAATCAAGAGGTTCTATATGTCTCTGGTTGGGCATGCTCTTCGGTTCTTGCTTCGGGTATTTCCATGTGACAGGCGGGCTAATGGCAGCGAACGAGGTTGGTCCTGATTACGGCGACTATGCCTACACCACTGTACCAAACCAGGTTCACCGACTCTTCAAGGCTCAGCAGTTACATGACAAGAAGCACTACCATGCTAGACGACAGATGACTCCAGAGCAACGAGCGAAGACTCCGTATATCGACTACATGAGACCAATTGTAGCCGACGCCGACACCGGTCATGGAGGTATGGGAACAGTCATGAAACTCGCAAAGCTCTTTGCTGAATCTGTGAGTCTGCTTATTATTACTTCCCCTTATAGTAGGGTGTATCTGCTATTCATTTAGAAGATCAACTTCACGGTGGAAAGAAATGCGGACATTTGGCCGGTAAGGTTCTCGTCCCCTTCCAAGAACACATCAATCGCCTCATCGCAACTCGTCTACAATGGGATATCATGGGCGTCTCCAATATCGTAATGGCCAGAACAGATTCCGAAAGCGGTAAACTATTATCTTCCAATATCGACGCTCGGGATCATCAATATCTCCTTGGTGTTGCAGATGTGAAAGCGAATAACGTCAAGGCTCAAAGTCAATTACTCTGTGAACTGGAGAACAACGGGGCGAGCGCTGACGAGATCAATACCGCCGAGCTCGAATGGACAAACTCTCATCCTCTAACTACATTTGCCCAAGGTCTTTTCCTTTCTTTGTCATGACTGATTTGTAGCTGTGAAAAGCAAAGTCGGAGAAAGTAAAGATTTCTCTTCATTCTCCTCTGCTATCCACGGAAAAGCACTAGAGGAAATGCGCGAACTAGCCAGAAAACATTTCTCGGTCGAGGTCGATTGGTCTCCGGAAGTTTGTCGCACAAAAGAAGGTCACTATCAATACGCAGCAGGCATCGAACCTGCTATCGCCCGTGTTCTTTCGTTCGCGCCATACGCAGACATGTTATGGCTCGAGACAAAGACCCCCGATCTCAACCAAGCACGAAGTTTCGCCGCCCGAATCCATGAGAAATACCCCAACAAATGGCTAGTGTATAATCTGTCGCCGAGCTTTAACTGGAGCGCACACGGTTTCTCAGACTCTGATCTGAAAGAGTTCTGCAATGAACTTGCGAAAGCTGGATTCGTCTTACAATTGATCAGCCTGGCTGGACTACATAGCACCGCTGCTATCACGTGTGAGTTGAGCAAGGGCTTCAAGGAGAAGGGAATGCTGGCCTATGTCGAGTTGATTCAGAGGAAGGAGAAGGAAGTTGGGACAGATGTGTTGACACATCAGAAGTGGAGTGGCGCTAACTATATTGATGGGGTCTTATCAATGGTCTCAGCGGGAAGTTCCGCCACGAGTTCGATTGGGAAGGATTCCACCGAGCATAGTTTCTGAGATAGATGTAGAGATTAAATGAAGGGTATCTAAGCTATGCATCCTCTCTTATTCCGTCCCATTCTTCATCATCTCCGTCTGCTTCCTCATCACTGTTATCGCTGTCACTTGTTATTTCTGAATCGGCATCTAAGTCGTCGTTATTCTTGATGCGCGGCACGAATGAATCGAGTTGTTCGATCGCTGCGTCATGGAGAGAGAGACATAACAACCTGTTTCCAGTGTCATACGTGCCCTTATCCGTTACACTGCCATCTTTCAACATTATCCAGCTCTTGATTTCGCCGTCTGATGATGCTGACACCAATAATTGTAGATCATCACCACCGTGTGATATGAGTGTAGTATCAATTGCTTTCACGCTTTCTGTCAGCGCCGCGTCCTCTGGGGTGATACCGAGCACGATGGCCCTTCAATTCCTGCAACAGACTTCCATCTGACACCGAATAAATCCGAATCAACTTATCATCCGTTCCCGCAAGAAGTGTCTCCCCATGTACCGGGTGCGAAAAATACCGTATACAATGAATCCGTGCCCGATGCTCAATAGTAGCCTGTGGTTCCGCATCCATATTATAAATCACGATTTTGTGATCAAACAAAATCGCATACTGATCCCCCTTGCCATTCCACTTCACAGCGTACGCCTCTAACATTAACGTCCCCTCCATGGAGAAATCATACCTTCTCCGAGCTTCGTATTACTCGCCTTCCGTCCAGTCATCAAATTCCACAACCGTAAGGCTCTGTCCTTGCCAACACTCACGGCAATTTTCCCCGTCGGATGAACACAGATCCCATTGACACGACCTTTGTGGCCTTTCATAGTCGCCATACATTCCCAGTCTCGGGTGCGCCAAATACATATTGTCCCGTCTTCGGATGCACTGAGGAGATGATTGGGGGAGTAGAACTGCAATGCTGTGACGGCGCCGGTATGCTGGGCCAAGGAGCCGAGGTCTTTACGTTTCTTAAGGTCGTATATTTTGATGACTTCGTCGGAACCACCTGAGACGAGGTACCTGTCGCTAGATGCGAGACATTTGATTGCGCCAGTGTGTGCGGAGAACATGTATACAGGAGTGAGATTGAGTTTATGCTGTATATTAGCGCAAGATGCAGAGGTCGTACATTATCTCCTGAGTTGGAAGCGAATTTGACGTCAACACCAGCAAGTACTTTCTCATAGCTTCCAGTTACTATACGAACAGCCGTTGGCGTAACTGGTTTTTCGGCTTCCCTGACTGCAGGTTTTGCTTTGATTATAGCATTCTCCGAGGTCTTCTGTTTTGTCGTGGAAGCATGTTGAAGCTTCACTTTCTTTGCTTCCGCCTCCCTTGGCCGTTGAATGACGTCTGTCGGCTCCGTTCTTTTCCTTTTCGCCATTTGGTAAACTTTTGAAAGATGATTGATCAATCGCTTTGTCCCCTTGAAAAGTTTGGCAACTTTGGTCGCAATTGAAAGATCGACTGCCTCCTAAACCCGCACGTGCGTCCTGGACGGCCAATTAACAGGTTGGTTTAAGAGAACGTCTCGAATATCGGTCCGTGCTCAGTTGCATGGGCCTCGACTTGCCGCCCCGAAAACATCCATTTTCACGTTCTTAATTACCTGCAATGCATCATTGTAAATTGAAAAAATATTAAAAATTGGAAATATGGTTACGCGAAATAGTAGCGTCTGTGCCGAAGGAGATTTCGGGTACATACTTGCAACTATATATTCTCGAGAAACGCGACGGGTTTCAGCGTGCTGGTGGTGATCGGTTCTATGACTTTGAAGGATCTTATCTCATAAGGCAGAGGAATTTGTTTCAGATTGTGCAAGCGCAATGCGGAGAAGACGGAGAGAGAGCGTTCATAGGCTCAGAATCGTGCCGACGAAACGTGTTAATTGCAGAAATTCGGGATTGCGGTGTGTGCTGCTGTGGTTGTGGTGGTTGTGTGCATTGATAATGTGTGGCCCAGTGTGGGTGGTGGTGGTGGTGGTGGCCGCTGCGCTGCGTCCCTCACATCAGTTTGAGTTACGCCGGTATAATCAACCCCCTAAGCCTTTTCCATCATTTTTCTCCAGCACCAGCGCAAAGTCCAGCACCAAGAAGCTCCAGGCACCAGCATTCACAGACCCTGGCCGATCGAGACTCGCTTCTGGCGAGAAGAGCCAACCTTTGATTCAAAATTGTCGCTTTGTTCGAGTCCAAATTTCCCCGTACCTGAGGAACTACTGCTCCTAATTAACGACTAATTTCCGAATCCAGGGACCACCGCACAACCTGTCCCCTCGCCCAGCGTCCACGCAGTACCAAGCACTGACTGACACGCCTGCAAATCGCATCATACAGACACTGCTCTCGTTTCCGCCTTAACCGGACACGCAGCACATACCTGTCGGCCCCCCGTTGACCGCATTCGGCTGCGAGGAACTCGTCGAGTTATTGTGACGAGAAAAACACCCGCATTGGCCGGCGCCTTTCGCTCTTCACAGATTCTTTGTTCGCGACTATGCGATGAGCTCATCATCGCCTATCCCAGAGACTGGCACGGCCCGCTCTGATTCAGCCGCCTCGGCCAGGGACTCGGCCACTCTCCTGGCAGAGCTCGCCAGTCAAGCCATTGTTCTTCTGCAGAGAGCAGATCCGCATACGGTAGTAACAGGCTTGTTGAAAGAGAAATCATACTTGCATGCTCAAAATGGACAGTTATGGAGACTAGTAGACAAACAACGTGCAGCGTATCCTCCCTCCCCTGCTTTGTTGACCGCTTCTAGATTACTTGACTTGCAGAAGGATCATCAAAAGGTGTTGGGAGATAAGAATAAGTATCAGGCTCGTCTGAAAGCACTACAGCAGCGACAGGATGGGATACGGCCGTTTGATCAAAATTCAAACTCTACAGAATCATCGTCCCTCGCAATACAAGACCTCGACGCCTCACAAGAAGTGAGCAAACCCCCTTCTCGTCGTTCCTCGGCGCGCTCAATAAAAAGTCGGCCGCCACGATCCCCTCAACCAAATGCGCAACTCGACGCTCTGCAAGCATCATTAGAAGCCGAAATAGCAAAGTCGAGCGATGACACCGACTCTGGTTCACCGGGCTTGGAGTCAGATTCCTCAAAATCAAAGGAAACGACTATCGCGCCAATTGTCATTAATTCGCCCAGCACAAACTTGTTATCCAGCAGAGGCAAAAAGGTCCCTACTCCACTCGACCTATCGCCTGCGAAAATACGAGTGGTTGATGCGATGCCACGATCTGCGTACCTTATTCCGCGCAGCGAAACCCCTGAGTCGCATAGCCGCTCAACGGCACGAGATCCTCCGCCGTCAGCGCCGCCATACCAGACCTCAAGCTCAAATTATCTCACTGCAACGACACGTGTGACTCCACCTCTCCGGAGTCCGGGGCTTCCTAAGAGTCCACGCCCGATTGCAACTCAACAAGTCCCCTTACCACTAAGAGTCGATGATACACCACTAAGAGTCGATGATACACCGCTAAGAGTCGATGATACTGTATATGACGAAACAGAGCAACCATCGCAAGAAACAGCTGCCTCATCCAGCATTCAAACATTGAAGTCCCCCACGGAAACTGAAGAGACTTCCGATTATTCGTCAAGTCCCACCAGTGTCGGCCCAACGAGTCCCCAAGAAAGAGATGTCCTTGTCGAAACCGCGAGGAAGTCTCCCTTGGTCCCTCGACGGTCGAGAATGCCTTCCCACCGCGCAAATACCTCCCTCAGTCATACATCCACGTCGTCGTCGATAATAACAATAAGTGGGCCAACTCCGACTTCTGCTTCTGCTCCAGTTGCAGCAAGATCTTCACGGTCCTTCTCCCTCGAAAATGCCCAGCCGAGCGTCAGATCACAAGATACGTTGGTGCCTCCTGAACAATCCGTAGAACGAAGGAGGTCAAGGTCATTCGATGATTTACAGTCACTAGTGCATGACTTGAGATC
>Ga0182024_10013440_pt1 | contig 15983 bp, 15 predicted proteins | sample P32metaG_FD_120480 | JGI IMG/M metagenome (GOLD analysis project Ga0182024, IMG submission 120480) | Permafrost microbial communities from Stordalen Mire, Sweden - P3-2 metaG (Illumina Assembly) | ecosystem: Environmental > Terrestrial > Soil > Wetlands > Permafrost | place: Sweden: Stordalen... | reverse complement strand
CTCGGTGTCCGGGTTCGCAAAGTCGACCCCGACGGCACGTGCCACGTTGCCCAGGCGCTCATGTCTCTCGCCTCCTCATGATCGGACGGTGTTGCGCATGGACCTCACGGGGTAAACGCGAAGGGCGCAAGCATCAGACGGCGAGCTCGCGCCGTCTCTCGGCACGAACCGCCCGAGTGCGCCGCAGCACGATCCAGACCCGGCCCGCCCCATACCAGACGGCGCTGAGACCGCCGACGAAAAACCCGATCGGCAAGTTGGAGAGGTACGAGATGGCGATCGCGCTCCACACCGTGACCAGCGCGATGGCAATCGACAGGAGGATGGCCACGAACGGTCGGTCGGTGAACGACCGCGCAGCTGCAGGGGGGCCGATCATCAAGCTGAAGATGAGCAGCGCACCGACGACTGGAACCGTCATCGCCGTCGCGATCGCGAGGACCACGAGAAACGCCATTCCGATTCGACCGGCGCGCACCCCTTGTGCTTCACCGATTTCCGGAAGGATGGACGAGAGCATCAGCGGGCGGTAGACCAACATCACCGCCGCGATGCAGACGATGCCGAGCACGGCGACCGGGAGCAGTTCGTTCGTGCTGACCCCGAGCACCTCGCCGAACAGCAGGGAGTAGATCTGCGGCTCATACTCGCTGCTCCGGCTCAGGAACACAGCCCCAATCGCGAGCATCAGCACCAGCGCGAGGGCGGTGACGACGTCCTGGCGGCCCCGCCTGCCGAGTGAGCCGATCCCGAGGGCGGCCAGGACGGCGCACACGCCCAGACCGAGCAGCGTGTTCACCCCGAGGACATTGGCAGCTGCGGCACCGGCGAACGCCCCATTGGGGATCGCGTGTGCCGGAAAGGCCGCGCCCCGAAGCACGACGAAGAATCCAACGACTCCCGCGATGATCGCGACGACGGTCGCAACCGTCCAGGCGTTGATCATGAATCCGGAGAACACGGCTCAGCCCTTACCAGCGCGCAGGGCGCCATTGCAACGACGGTTCATGACTGAGCACTTGGCCACATCGCCCGTGCGCGACGCGACGTGAGTGTGCGAATGCCTGCGAAGCCCGAGATGAGGTAAAGCACGAAGACGAGGGCGACGATGAAGAAGCTGACCGGGAAGCCCTGATGGCTCGACCCCCAGTAATAGCTGTCATAGGCGAGCAGCACGCCGGCCCACGTCACGCCGACCCCGATGATGCACGCCACGAGCAGCGCCAGCCACAGCCTCGCGGTGAGGCGCAGCGCTGTGGCCGCGGGGCCGACCAGCAATGCCGTGGACAGGATCGCCCCGATGGTCAACGACGAGAGTCCGACCGAAACCGCAAGCGCCACCATGAACAGCAACCCGACGAGCCGGAGCGGGACTCCCCTCGCGGCAGCGATGTCGCTGCTCACCGAGCTGAGCAGTAGAGGGCGATAGATCGCGACGATGATCGCGATCGCGACGATGCTGAAGCTGACGACAATCGGGATCGTCGCGGTGTCGATGGTGAAGATCGAGCCGAAGAGGATCTGCTGAGTGGCGCCCGTCGTGGCCCCCGAGCTCGTGTCGAGGTACAGCAGCAAGGCCGCCAGTCCGATGGATGCCCCGAGAACGATGCCGGTGGCAAGATCGCGGCCGCGCACTCGCCGGATCCCGATCAGGTCCATCACACAGGCTCCGACGATACCGAGGCCCACAAAGCCGAAGAGCGGGCTCAGACCCAGCAGGAATGCGCCGGAGCCACCGGCGGTGGAGACGTCGGTCAGCGCATGTCCTGCAAAGGACTGCCCGCGCATCACGGTGAAGACGCCGACGGTGGCGGAGACGATCGCGGTCGCGCTGCCGATGAGGAGCGCGACCTGAACCGGCTGGCTGGCAAAGAAGCCAGGCTCAACGATCCACGTGAGGAACTGACTCATCGGTGAGTCAGCCGGCACCGACGACGACATCGGACTCGTGCGCCGCGAGGTCCGCGTCCTCCTCCCCCGCGACGACGAGGATCCGGCCGTGAACGCGGAGGACATCGACGTGATGGCCGTAGAGACGGCTGAGCACGTCGGCGCGAATCACCTCATCGGCGGTCCCGCTGACCGCCTTCCCGCCCGCGATGTAGACGATCCTGTCCAACACGGGCAGCAGCGGATTCAACTCATGCGCCGAGAGCAGTACTGCGACGCCCTGCTCGGCGGCGACGCGGCCGAGGAGCGCCACGACCTCCTGGCTGCTGCGCAGATCCAGATTTGCCAGCGGCTCGTCCAGGAGCAGGAGCTGCGGGCGGCTGACCAGCGCATGGGCGATCAGCACGCGCTGCTGTTCCCCGCCGGAGAGGTGCCCGACGCGGACGTCCGCGAAACGGTCGGCGTCGACGGCGTGGAGGATCTCGTCCACAGCCAGCCGGCGCCGTCGTGAGGGGACCGGTATCCCGAAGCGGTTCCCATCCAACCCCAGCGCGACGAGATCCCGCGCCCGCATCGGCATCTCGGAATCGAGAAGGACCTTCTGCGGGACGTACCCGATCGAGCGACCCCGCCGTGCGCGTCCCTGCATGGGCAACGTGATCCTGCCCGCGCTGGTCCGCTGGAGCCCGAGGATCACGCGTAGGAGCGTCGTCTTGCCCGCGCCGTTGGAACCGATGACGCCGGTGAACTCCCCAGCCCGCATCGTGAAATTCACGTCGTCGAGCACCGGCCGGCCCGAGAGCGCAACGCTCACGTGGTCGACCTGGAGCACCTCCTCGCGAGGAGCTCCCGGTACCGGCTCCATCAGAGGTGCTCGGTCGAGATGCCCTGGGTGACCGCCCTTTGAATTGCCTGGACCTCGGCGAGCATCCAGGTCTGGTAGTCGTAACCGGGAGTCGGCATGGTCTCGTACACGCCCACAACCGGAACTCCGGCGCGTGCAGCGTTGAGGCGGATCGACGTCGTCAGCGCATCAACCACCTGCTGGTTGTAACAAAAGACCTTGACCCGGTGGTCCGTGAAGAAGCCGTTCTCCAGCGAGATGTCCTCCGGAGCCGGATCCACGCCGTTCATGATGTCGGCCTGGAACGGGAACGGAGTCAGGTTGTCCGTCCCCATTGCCTGCAGAAGGTAGTCCGCGACCGGTTCGGTCGTCGCGGCGGGAATACCCGGGTACGCCGTCTTGAACGCGGCGATGGCGGTCAACCACGGTGTCAACGAGGCATCGAACTTCTGCAACGCCATCTGGAAATATGAGGCATGAGCAGGCTGGAATGCCGCGAGGTCGGCCGCAATCGCCTGCGCAACCTTCGGCATCGTCGTGGGTGCATACCAGAGATGGGGATTCGGCGTGCTGCCGGGCAGCCCGAGCAGGTGCTGGACCACGATGACCTTGCGACTCGAACTCGGCGACCCCGACTCGATGTTGTTCATGAAGTCGTCGTAACCCAGGCCGTTCTGCACGATGAGCTGCGCCGCGCTCACCTCCTCGGCGACGCTCGGGCTCGCTTCGTACGTGTGTGGATCGGTATTCGGGTTATTCAGGATCGATGACACATGCACGTATGCGCCGCCGATCTGGCTCACGACGTTGGCGTACTCGTTCTCGGTCCCGATTGCGTTGATGACCCCCGGGTTCGACTCTGCCTGGGAACCACCACCACACGCAGTGACCAGGACCGACGCGATGGTGACAGCCACTGCGAGGATGCACCTTCGGACGTTCCGAGAAGGGGCGGCCGGGAGACCCGTTGTGGCGCGCATTGCGAGAGCATATCCTAAGACTCAGTCTCAGTACAAGTCCCAGTCTGCCCCATCAATCCTCCGGCATGTGTTCCCATAAAAGGATGTCCGTGACCACGACCGCTTTAGATCAACGATGAGCGACGACCTGCATGCGGTGGTCGAGTATCGGCTACGCCGGATCGACCAGCGATACACAGGCGGACGGCGCGCGATCGTCGACCTGCTCCTGAGTTCGGGCCACCCGGTGAGCATCGGCGATATCGCCGAGCTGCTGCCGGCGATGCCGCGAAGCTCCGCGTACCGCCATCTCGTCGACCTCAGGAGCGCCGGCATCGTTCGGAGCGTTGCGGCCAATGACGAGTTCGCGCGTTTCGAGCTCGCCGAGGACCTGACCGAACACCACCATCATTTCCTTTGCACGAACTGCGGGAAGGTCACCGACATCACCCCATCCGCGGCGTTCGAGAAGACCATCACCAAGCAGCTTGATCACCTCGCCGACGCCCAGGGATTCCGACCCCACAGCCACCGGGTCGACGTCCTCGGCCTCTGCGCCACCTGCCGGTAGCTCCGGTCCGCGACGGGGACGGGATCAGGCGTCGAGCACCGAGCGGACGCGCTCCAGCAGATCCAGTGCCTTGAAGGGTTTCGACAGCAGCGTGATTCCCTGCTCGATGACCCCTTGCGACGCGATCACGGAGTCCGGGTACCCCGACATGTAGAGCACGCGAATCCCCGGACGCCGCGTGGACACGCGCTTCGCGATCTCCTTTCCGGTCGCTCCAGGCATGACCACGTCGGTCAGCAGCAGTTGGATGACCCCCTGATAACCGGCCATCAGCGCAAGGGCTTCATCGCCGCTGTGTGCACCGATAACGTGATAACCGTGCTGCCTGAGGATGCGGGTGGCCACATCGAGGACCAGTTCCTCATCCTCGACAACAAGGACCGTCTCTCCCGCGAGATGTGGACTGATCGCGCGAGGCGCCTCGGGCTGGGTGACCGCCGAAGCCACGCTCGGCAGCAGAATCGTGACTGTTGTTCCGGCGCCGAGCTCTGACGTGAGCTCGACCATCCCCGCGGTCTGGCTCACGATGCCATACACAGTGGCGAGACCCAGCCCGGTGCCCTTGTCCTTGGGCTTGGTAGTGAAGAACGGCTCAAAGGCCCGATCGGCACTATCCCCGTCCATGCCCATGCCCGTGTCCGTGACTCGAAGGCGAACGTATGAGCCGGGCTGGACGACGGGATGGAGCGCCACAAACGCCTCATCCACCGCGTAGTTCTCGGTATCCACCGTCAGGGTTCCACCGTTCGGCATGGCATCGCGGGCGTTGACACACAGGTTGAGAAGGATCTGCTCCATCTGTCCGCGATCGGCTCGCACGGCCTTCAAATCGCGGGCGCCATGCGTGACCAACGCCACGTGCTCGCCGATTGTTCTGCGAAGCAGGGTCTCGACGTCGCTGACGATGTCGTTGATGTCGAGGACCTCGAGGTTGCGCACCTCTCTGCGAGCGAAGGCGAGCAGCTGGTGCGTGAGAGCGGCGGCTCGGTCGGCGGCCGCGCCGATCTGGCCGACGTCACGGAGCACGGCATTCAAGCGAACTCGGGCATCGACGGGACATACGACGAGCTCCTTGGTGACCTCTTCCGCGACGAAGCCGGCGTAGTTCAGGATCGCTGCCAGGAGGTTGTTGAAATCGTGCGCGACTCCGCCGGCGAGCTGACCCAGGCTTTCCAGACGGTGGGTCTGGTGCAGGCGTGACTCCAGGACGTCGCGCTCTCGCTGAACCGTTGCCCGGTCCTCTTCGCGCTGGGTTTCGGAGCGGTCGCTCGCATCACGGATCGCTGCCGAGACGATTGGGCCCTGGTCGGTCTCGATAGCAGAAAGCGAGATCTCGACGGGGAACTCCGAGCCGTCCTTGCGTCGCCCTTCCAACGGCTTGCCAACACCGACTTGACAGTTGGCCTGACCGCGGAGGTGGCGCGAGCCACGCGGTGCTGCGTCGTCCGGAAACTGCCGCGGGATGAGCACATCGACCGGTTGATCAACGAGCTCCGTGTGCGCGTATCCGAAGAGCTCCTCAGCCTCCGGATTGACCAGGGCGATCAATCCTTCTCGATTAACGCCGACTGCGGCATCCTCAACGACGTCGAGCACTCCCCGGAATTTGCCCCTGCCCTGCTGCCGCTCCGTGATGTCCCGAATGGCAGCGGTAACGGTCGGCCCGTCGACCTGTTGTGCCGATACGTAGGCGATCTCAGCAAGAAACTCCGAGCCATCCTTCCGGCGTGCGGTCAGCAGCAACGGAGCGGTGGACGTGCCGGGAGGCTGTTGATCGTCAGTGGCTCGCCGTGTGGAGATGGTTTCACGGAACGATGTCGGTATCAGCAGCTCAACGGGCTGCCCGATCAGTGCCTCCCACTCACGTCCGAACATCGACTCCGCCGCCGAGTTCGCGAACACGATTGCCCCGTCACAGCCAACGCCGATGATTGCGTCCGGGATGGTCTCCAGGAAGACCGCGAATTGGGAGACCACAGGATCGCCCTCCACCGTCATTGCGCGACCACGGTCAGTCCCTCGCGCACCGCGATGACGACCGCTTCGAGCTTGGAGTGCGCTCCGAGCTTCTCGATCACCCGCTGCGTGTGGTTCCGAGCCGTATTCATGCTGATCGACATTGCCGTTGCGATGTCAAGCAGCGAAAGGCCGCGAGCAAGGTAGCCGAGCGTTTCGCCTTCCCGGCGCGTGATGTCGTCACCGACGTGCCGTCCGCTGCGATGGAACCCCGCGACGACCTGAGAGAGCACCGCCGCGGGAATCACCACCTCGCCGTCGTGGACGCGTTGGATGGCCCTCGCGACATCATCCACCGGCGACGTCTTGGCAATGATCGCGGAGCATCCGGCAGCAATACACCGCAGCGCGCCCTCCGGGGCCGCCGCATCGATCAACACGATCACCTTGGTCTCCGGCTGTTGCGCAAGCACCAGCGCGGTGAGATCTGCTGCTTCGCCATCAGGCATGCGGTAGTCGGCGAGGAGCACGTCGGGACGCAGGGTCCGCACCGCTGCGAGCGCCTCGGCAACGGTGCGGCCGCTCCCGATCACGCGCGTCTCCCCACGACGATTCATGAGGCGCAAGAGGCCGTCGACCAGGACCGGTTCGTCGCCTGCGACGACGATCCGCGTCACGCGGACAGCGGGAGGATCAGGGAGCTCCTTGGTGAGCGCCAGCACATCGTCGAGATGGTCGATGAAGAGGTCGAGCAGCTGTGGCTCGAATAATCCTCCGCGATCCCGCATCATGACGTCCACCGCAGTCTCCACCGGAAGCGCTGCGCGATACACACGGTCCCTCGTCAAAGCGTCGAAGACGTCCGCAACCGACGTGATGCGCGCTTCGAGGGGAATATCGTCACCGCGCCTGCGGTTCGGGTATCCCTGTCCATCCCAGCGCTCGTGGTGGTTGAGGGCAACCGACGCGGCGAGTTTGAGCACCGGACTCTCCGACCCGCTGAGGAGCGCATGGCCGAGAACGCAGTGGCGCTGGACGATCGTTCGCTCATCGGGGCTGAGGGACCCCGGCTTGAGAAGCACCCAATCAGGAATCCCGATCTTGCCGACGTCATGCATTGCCGCTGCGAGGCGAATTGCCGGTGCAGGGTTGGACGTGAATCCGCACCAGTCAGCGAGGGCGGCAGCAGTGACGCTCACCCTCTCGATGTGCCGCCCTGTGTCATCGTCCCGAAGACACACCGCCGAACTGAGGCGTTGCACGACCTGCTCGTCCACCTGCGATGAGCCCTGCGCGACTTGCTCCAGGCGCATCCTGAGCTCACTGATCCCCGTTGTGCTCTCGACGACCTTGCGCTCGAGTTCGAGGACCTGATGCGCGACCGATCGCTCGAGATCCCGTCGACGCAGTGCGCTGCTGATCTGTATGAGCAGCTCGTTCGGCGTGAACGGTTTGACCACGTATCCCGAGGCTCCGTGCTCGAAGGATGCGTTCGCAATGTCGACGTCGTCAGACCCGGTCACAACAACCACTGCGGTCTCGAGATGACCGACCCACGTTTCCTCGAGCAGAGCCGAACCCGGTTCGCCGCCGAGTTGTAGGTCGACAAGCACGACGTCCGGGCGCTGCATGGACCAGACGGAACGTGCCTCGGCGGCGCTCGCCGCATGCACGACTCGGTAGTTCGCCCGCGTAAGGATGCGTTCCGTCGTGTCGTGCATCATGGGATCGTCATCCACGACAAGCACTGTCGCTTGTTTGGTCAGAGACGCAGCCATGTGTGTGTCGTGCTTGGGTGACGGACTGGGTGCGCATTGGACGGTCGCCTCGACGCGGGTTTCCTGGATCAATGGGCGCCCGTGCGGCCGGTGCCGAGAGCGGTCCGGGTGAGCGGCCGAATCCGTTGATGAGTGCTCCTGCGGAGGAACCATGCAGCGAGCAGTAGGATCGCCACAAGGGCGAGCGCTATGCCGACCAACGGCAACGTTGGCCCCGACGAGGACTGCAGCGCAAGGGATTGCGAGGTCAACGTCGCGACCGCTTTGCCATCAGCAAGGATGGTCACGGTTGCCTGTGCACGGTATGCGCCGGATGCAGAAGCGTTCTTCTTCCAGAGTGCGGCGAGCGGCACCTGCCCCTTGGGGACGACGTACGCACCAGCCGGTGTGAGCGGGATCGTGGCGACAAGACGTCCCTTGCCGTCGTCGATCTTCACCGACCCCGAATAGGTGAGCAGCACGTTCCCGGTATTGGCCAATGTGATCGCGAACGCAGTCTCCCCGGACGTCGGAGCCGACCCGGACAGTGCAGTGATGCGCCCCGACGCGTGAACGGTACCCGGCACTGTGATCACGGTGATCAGTGCAGTGCGCGCTTCGATCGGACTCCCCTGCGTGGTGAGGCCGACGTCTGCAGAGGCCACCACAGCGCCGAGGTGCTGGCCGGGGGAGGTCCCTGTGGGCAGAGTCAGTGTGAAGCTATCGGTGTCCTGGCCGTGCGCGGGAATGGTGATCGTCGGCCGCGCGACCTTGATCCACGCGCCGGCCGCGTGCATTGTTGCCGCCGGCTGCGCGGGAGCAAGACCACCGCCGGCTGCCGTGATCAGGTCGGCGCCATAGATGTGGAACAGGAGCGAGTGATCGGAGAAGTTCTCCACGACGATTGCGTCAGAGACGCTCTGTCCCGGCACGAGGGCGAAATTAAAGTGTCCGCCAGGAAGTGTCGTACTCCCCTCCTGGACGGGATGCACACCGAACAGCGCACCCGGCGACGGCGTGGGGGTTGCTGCGGCGCGAGCGGTGTCATGCGATGCGACCGACAGGACGGTCACCAGCATGACGACGCCCAGCGACGACAGTGCGCGGGCGCCTGCCCTTCCTGGGAACGTGTGGTCAGCCAACAGAGATCCTTCCTTCGAATGTGTGATCTCTCAAGGTAGCCATGCGAAGGACGCCGATGGTGACGAAGAGGCACCAACTACGCCGTGTCGCGACACGGCACGAGGATCGGACAGCCGATGCTCGGTACGTGACACGAGTCACATTGATCGCGATCGGCTTGCATCGTCGAAAATGAGGCGCAGCTACGAGTTACTCACCCTCCCAGCCCGTGAGAGTGGGGGTGAACCGGTGAGGGTGGGGGTTAGCCGGTGACGGTGTACTGAATCGTGGCGCTGAACGTGGTGCCGGGCGTCGTGTCCGCGGGGACTGCGACGACGATCTGGTCGCCTGCCAGCGTCCATGTGCCTTCACTCGTGGCCGACGCCGTCGCGAGGGTGATCGGTGTGGAGTACGTCCCGAAGTCAGTCGTCGCGGTTCCGGCGAGCACGTACGGGCCAACCGATGGAACCACGGCCGGCGAACCGGTATTCATCACGTCAGGAGTGGCCGTCGGCGCGACGGTGATCGAGAAGTCCGCCCATGGGATGTACAGGCCGGCGCCCGCCGCTTCCCACAAGTTGGTGGCTGCCAGCGTGACACTCGACACGACCGAGTCGTTCATCGTGTCGGTCCAGCTCACACTTCCGAGATTGGTGGCAGCGGTCGAGCTACCGCCAACCAGTGTCGGCAAACTCAGCGCTCCTGGAGCGGTAATGCTCAGAACGCCACCCTGGGTTGCGCCTGTCACCGTCTGCGTTCCGCTTGCGGCCGCAACGGGTTTCGCCCCGAACACGACGATCGCTCCGACGACCGCGATTCCGGTCGCCACGCGAACGGATCGCCGGTAAGCGGTCTGACGAGAAGTTTCCCTGAACATGTCTGTTGTCTCCGTGTAGCTGTCGCCCGTCGAGGCTCTGAACACATCCTCAGCCATGTACCCGGCACCGGCCAGACGCGCCTGCACCCAATCCCACTGATGCATCCATGTCAGCGGGCGTGACCGGCCCTGATTCGGTGTGACTGCCGTCACGGATCGCGGGGTACGCTGCGCCCATGGCCGAAGACGACCCGATCGCCTATCCCACCCTGGAGCCCGCCGACGTTGCCGTCCTGGACGAGATTGGCACGAGGCGGACGGTTGCCGCGGGTGAGTACCTCTTCCGGGACGGGGATCCGATCTACGACTTCTTTGTGATCGTGTCCGCAGCGGTCGAGATCCTCCTTCGGGCCGATGACGGCGAACGCACCATCGCCCGCCACGGTCCAGGTCGATTCCTGGGTGAGTTGAGCCTTCTGACGGGACAGCGGGCTTTCCTGGCGGCTCGGGTCGTCGAGCCGGGTGAGGTGATCGTCGTGCCGGCGGCGGCACTCCGGCGCCTGCTCGCCACCAACGCGCGCCTCGGCGACACGATCCTCTCTGCCTTCATCGCCCGCCGGTCGAGGTTGCTGACGGGCGCCGCCACCGCAATCCGCCTCGTGGGCTCGCGATTCTCGCCGGAGACGCTGCGGCTCCGCGAGTTCCTCGCCCGCAATCGCATTCCGCACGAGTGGATCGAGGCGGAGAGCGATGCCGAAGCGGTCGCACTGATTTTCCGCGACTTCGACGTGGCGCCGGCCGACCTGCCCGTTGTCGTCGCTGCTGGCGAGGTCCTTCGCCGCCCGACGACGGGAGACCTCGCCGCCTACCTGGGCCTGACCCTCGAGAACATCCCGGAACGCTGTTTCGATCTCGTGGTGGTCGGAGGCGGCCCGGCGGGCCTCGCGGCAGCCGTGTACGGCGCATCCGAGGGCTTGACGACGCTGCTCCTGGAGCGAATCGCAGTTGGCGGCCAGGCCGGCACCAGCTCTCGGATCGAGAACTATCTCGGCTTTCCAACGGGGATCTCCGGCACCGATCTCACCATGCGCGCGCTCGTGCAGGCGGAGAAATTCGGCGCGCACACCACCAGTCCGTGCACCGCCACCGAGCTCGGCGAACAGGGAGGGCATCTCGTGGTCCATCTCTCGGACGGGACGGACGTGGCTGCACGAGCCGCCATCGTCGCAACCGGTGCTCGCTACCGGCGCCTCGAGGTCGCTCGCCTTGAGGAGTTCGAAGGCAACGGGGTCTACTACGCTGCCACCGATATCGAAGCGCGTCTCTGCGCAGGGTCACCGGTCGTGGTCGTAGGCGGCGGCAACTCCGCAGGACAGGCTGGGGTCTTTCTGTCCGAGCGTGGCTGTCAGGTCACCTTTGTCATCCGCAGCAACGACATCGGCAGGGATATGTCGCGCTATCTCGTCGATCGGGTCATCGCCGACCCACGCATCCGCGTCCGAACCAGCTCGCACCTCAGCGGCCTCGAGGGCGAGGAATCGCTTGCCGCGGTGCGCATCGCCGGTCCGGAGGGCGACGAGCTGTTGCCGTGCGTCGCGCTGTTCTCGTTCATCGGCGCCGACCCGGCATCGGAGTGGTTGTCGGGATGCGCCCGACTCGACGACGGTGGATTCGTGCTGACGGATCGAGGGATTGCCGCGGAGCAGCTCGACCCGCAGTGGGAAGCGCTCGGTCGCCAACCCCTGCCCTTCGAGACGAGCCGTCCCGGTTTGTTCGCGGTCGGCGATGTTCGCTCCGGGTCCATGAAGCGAGTGGCCGCGGCAGTGGGCGAAGGATCTGCCTCAGTACGCTCCGTCCACGAGTACCTCGCGTTCTCCCACTGAACGCATCGCGCTGATCAGGGTGCTTCGGGTTCCCGCCTCGGCTCTGCGACATGTGGACGCTGGCTGGCGCGGCCGGTGACGCGAAGATCGCTCTCCGGCGCCAGGGAATCCTGCAGCGTGGACAGCACGTCCTGGAGCCCCTCGAGGAGTTGCCCAAGATCCCGCTCCGGGAGCGACCGCAGGGCAGATCGCCGCTCACCCGGCGGCCACTCGGCGGACGAGAGCCGGGGATCCCATGCTCCGGCCCAGGACGGTGCGTCCTCACCTCGCTCCCAGACGTCCGGAGGATCGGCGCTGCGCAGGTTGAAGCGGTAACGGTTCCCGGAGAGGTCGCCGCAGTAGGCCACGAGGTTGGCGCCAGGATCGTCAGCAACGACGGCCGCGCCGGGATCGAGGTAGCCGTGAGCCCTGCCCACCGGAAGCATGTTGCGCGACGGGCCGGGCTCGAAGGTGTCACCCGGAGCGAGATGGATCGGTCCCGAGAAGCCCCTGGCCTCGGCTCCGGCCGACCGGTAGAGGTGACCTGCGGTATGCATCCAGACAATGAAGTTGAGTGCGGAACCATTGCCCACGTTGCGCACCCGGACCGCCGCCCATGGCTGTTCACGGATGCCGAGGGGCGGTTCGTCGAGAAGGATAAGGAGCGGCCTCGCGGCGATGGCACCCTCCCGGAGTACCTCGGCGGCGAAGCCGCGCGCACCTTCAGCCTGCTGACCCGCAGTCTCGAGCAACGTGACGTTCTGACCGACGATGCGCCGCATCTCGGCACCCAGGACGCCAAGGTGATGCGCGAGCCGGGCTAACGCCACCGCGGTCGCGACGACCGCGAGCCCCACCACCCCGAGCGTGACCACCTCGATGATCTGTGTCTCGCTCATGAACTGAGTGTAGCCACACTGCCTCCCGATTTTGGGTCATTCGCGTCGGACGCATACCCTGCGACACAGCCCTGCCGCAGGCTCGGTAGCGCAGCGTCCATCCAAGCTCCCGCTTGGCCTTGGCGTTGGAGGCGCGGCGCGTCTGGGTTCCCATACTCACGCCGTCCTCGCCAGCAATCAGCCGAGCGCCCCAGGCTGGGACGTGGCGGGGCGGCTTCGCGCCCAGGACGGTCGAACCGTGATCGATGAGCAGAGGGACGAGTTCAGCGAATCGAGTGATGATTCGGGCTCATCGCGCGCATAGTGCTTCGAGCAGAGGAACCGTTCTTTCGACTGCAGGTAACGCGTTGATCTCGTCCTGGAGACACTCGGCGGCACGACGACAGGCTTGGTCGTGTAGAACAGCCGTCACTGTCGTGCGGACGTCTTCCGGGGTGGCCGTCACAGGGTCCAGAACCCGGGCGACACCGAGCTCGACGCACCGCTTCGCGTTATACGGCTGATCCGCGCCGAGCGGCATCAGCACCGACGGCAGACCATGCGCGAGAGCGCCAATGACGCTGCCGGAGCCGCCATGCGATACGACGAGATCACATCGTGGCAGCAGGAGCGCCTGCGGAATGAACCGGTCAATCCGGACCTTGGCCGGTTGCGGGCCGAAGACCGCGGGGTCAACCTGCTCACCAACGGTCACAACCGCGTTGACGGGCAACTCCCGGAGCCCGGTGAGGACGCGTTCGTAGAGCTCGGGAACATTGAACACGGTGCCGAGCGTGAAGTAGACCGTCGGCGTCTTCGACATCGGGTGGGGCGGCATGACGGCTGCGGGCCGGAAATAGAACGCGTTCGAGGGCAGCGGAGAACCGGGACTCCGGAAGCTCGACGGAAACGGCGACAGCACCAGGTCGCCGTCGAGCATGCTGAGCTCGGGGTCCGGGGGCAGTTCGTAGTCGGAGCGCAACTCGTGGAGCGGTTCAGCAACGACTTCCTTGCGCAGGAACTCTCCGGCCGCGAGCACAAGGACGGTGGCGCACGGGATCGCCATCCGCGCGGCAGCAATCGCGGACCCGAAGTCGACCTCATCCCGCACCACCGCATCGGGCTTCCACGTACGGATCAATTCGAGGACCGCGGCAGCGTGCCGGCGTGCGCCGCGGCGCGCGAAGTTCTCTCGGAGATCTCGATCTTCCTTCTCCGGATCGAGCTTCAGGAGCGGCATCGGCTCAATGGCGCGAGCGCGCGCCTCGCTCGTGCCGAAAGCCGTGAACCCTGCCGCCCTCAGAGCGAACACCTGATTGCCCGATCCGGCAACCGCGACCGTGTGCCCGGCTGCCTCGGCGGCGCGCGCCACGGGGATGAGTGGTTGGACGTGACCAACGCCACCGATGAAGGTGAACAGAATCCGCACCGGATGACGGTATCAGCGCAGTCGTCGGGGATACGCCACGCCAGCGGAGACACCCTTCGATCCGGTCTACGCCGCAGGCCACGTGCGCCGCGTTGAGCTACGGCCGCAGCAGCTGCTCGAGTGCGGCGTCCTCGGAGAATTCCCAACTCTCTGGCGAGGGCTTCCGCACCGAGCGCTCGCATTTCGGTTGGAGCCTGGCGCGCATGGGCAGCGAAGTACAGCTCCCCCATTGGCGAGCGCATGGTCCGCGCCCAGTACCGTTCGGCGAACAGCTCAAGCGCTCTGCTGTGGAGGAGAGCCAGGCTGCGCGATCGACCTCCGACTCCAGCGGAGCGAAGCGCGAAGAAGCCTACTACCGAGCCATCACCTCACTGGCGCGACGGACGAGATGCGCGACGGTCAGGCGGCCTGTGCGCGGTTGTGCTCCATGGCATCGGTGCCACCGTTCTGCTCCAGGATCTGCTTGGCGCGTTGCACGTCGTCAGGTGAACCGTGCACGACCACGAGCGACTTGCCCGCCCTGAGGTACTCGGTGTACTTGGGAATGTGCTTCTTCGACACGAAATAGCCGACGATCGTGCTCAGAACGCCGGCGCCGACAGCACCCTCGGCTGCCCCGACGACCGTCGACGCCAGTGGTCCGATGGCCAGCACCGGGCCGACGCCTGGGATGAACAGTGCCGCTACACCACTGAGCAAACCGAAGAGCCCACCAACCCACGCTCCTGCCGCCGCGCCTGTCTTGCCGATATCACCGGTGGTCACGAACCCGTTGAGCTGCACTTCGCTCTGCAGGCCCTGGCCGATGACCGAAACACGATTCGGTGGGAAACCGGCCTTGACGAGCTGTTCGATCGCGCGTGTGGCAGCATCGACTGTGTCATATGCCGCGACGACGCTGTCGTTGGGCAGTGTGGTTGTCTGCGATGGTGCACTGGTGGTTGCAGCATTAGTCATCGAGCGCCTCCTCAATGCGTGAGCGGTGTGGTCTCTTGAACGCGTCCTCAGCTCGAGCGGCGACGACTTCGAGCGTGACGGCCCAGTGGTGATTGTTATCAGCCGGCGGCAACAACCGGCGAGGCTCATACCATACGAGCCGGGACTGACCTGCCTCGGGTTCGACGAAGTAGAGGCCAAGCCGCGACTCATCGGGAAGGACCACGATGCAGCGGCCGCGATTGGCGATCTCCTCGAGGACCTCGCGGGCGTCACCGAGCGCGTCGTCACCCGGAAAGCCGTACGAGCTGCTGAGGTGATCGACCCGGAAATAGCGTGCCCCGAGCGATTGGTTCTGCGTGATGCCTCGCAACGTCGGTGCCCGCAGGCGCTTATCCCAGGGTGCCGAAGTGCTCATCTGCCACCAGTACCTGCGCTCTGCGGTTGCGACTGCCAGCCGACCATCTCGGCTTCGCCTGCCGGCGTCGATTCCCGCTGGCTCTTGGTGGAGTCCTGCTGACCATTGGTTGTCTGCGGATTTCGCGAAACCGGAATCTGCTTCGGTTGCGCTGCCGATTGATCGATGGGAATTGAGATCTTGAGCACGCCGTTCTCAAGCGCGGCGTGTGTTTTGTCGAGGACGACTCCGTCCGGAAGGGCAATCTCCCGGCGGATCCGGCCTTCGAATCGCTCGTGCCGGATGCAGTTCTTGTCTCGCTGATGGGCCTGTTTGCGGGTCGCAGCCTCGATGACAAGACGCCGCTGCTCAGCTCTGATAGTCACGTCCTCCGGCGCGAATCCTGCGAGCGACATCTCAACCTGCAGTCCCTTCTCGTCCTCGTGCACATCAATCGGGCGTCACGAGCGCCGGTTGCAAATCTCCCAACCGCATCGGGAGAGCATCGACCAGGGCTCCACCGAACATCCGATCGAGGTTCTTGTGAAGCGCCATCAAGTCATCG
>Ga0182024_10013439_pt1 | contig 15985 bp, 17 predicted proteins | sample P32metaG_FD_120480 | JGI IMG/M metagenome (GOLD analysis project Ga0182024, IMG submission 120480) | Permafrost microbial communities from Stordalen Mire, Sweden - P3-2 metaG (Illumina Assembly) | ecosystem: Environmental > Terrestrial > Soil > Wetlands > Permafrost | place: Sweden: Stordalen... | reverse complement strand
GGCAGCCAGCCTCGCCGGTCCGGAAGTCGGCGTTCCCGCTGGGCTCGATCGTCGGCACCTTGGCCGGCCCCATCGTTCCTTCGGTGCGACGGCGACCGAGCCCCGATTTGGGCGAGGAGATCGCCGACGCGCCAACGTCATCTTCGCTGTGGACCCAGACCTCTGACGCCGACGGCACCGCGCCGCCGACTCCGACACCGAGGCGTGCGTGACGAACCAGTCGGCCCGCGGCGAACAGACCGCGACGTCGATCACGGTGACCGTCGGTGCCGCGTATCTCGCGGGTCGTCCGACCTGGGGTTGCCAGCGGCGAGCGGGGCGGGAGACCCGCGTTCTACGCTGCATACATGACCGACGTGGCTGCAGGTTCGGGCGTATCTCGGGATGAGCGCGGCGGGTTGTTGCGCAACTGGAAATACGTGCTCACGACGACCAACCCGCCGAGCGGCCGGCTCGATCCGGTGTCGAAGTGGCTGTACCTGACCCGCGCCGGTGTGTTGCCGATGACGCTCGTGGCGGCGGCCGTGGCCGGGCTGCTCGCGGTCTTTCGCGGCGCGCACGTGTCGTGGGAATGGTTCGCGCTCGCGGCAATCGGGATCGTGCTCGCGCACATGGCCAACAACCTGATGAACGACCTCTTCGACCTGCAGGTCGGCACCGACCGTGACGACTACCCGCGCAATCTCTACTCGCCGCACCCGGTGCTGTCGGGTGTGATCACCCGCAAGGGGCTCGCGGCGTGCGCGCTCACCGTCAACGCGATCTGCCTCGCGATCATGGTCGTGCTCACCTTCGCGCGCGGCTGGCCGGTGATTGCGTTCGCGCTGGGCGGCTTTCTGCTGTCGAGCGCGTACACGGCGCCGCCGCTGAGGCTGAAGAAGCACGGATTGGGCGAGGCGACGGTGCTCGTTGTCTGGGGTCCGCTGATGGTCGGCGGCGTGTACTACGCGGCCACGGGAACCATCCCGGGGGCCGTTGTGCTCGCGTCGCTCCCGTACGCGTTGCTGTGCACGACGGTGCTCATGGGCAAACACATCGACAAGATCCCGTGGGACGCGGCCGACGGAACCCGCACGCTGCCGGTGCTGCTCGGCGAGGCGCAGAGCCGGCGAGTGACCCAGGCGATGTTCGTCGGCTTCTACGTGTCGGTGATCGCACTTGTCATCGCGCGAGTGTTGCCGGTCGCGTCGGTCCTCGTGTTGCTGTCTCTTCCGGTCATGCGCCGAACCTGGATGGCGTACTCCGAACCCAAGCCGGCAGAGTCGCCCGTCTACAACCCGGTGTGGCCGTTGTGGTTTGCCGCAATGTCGTTTCTTGTGACGCGCCGAGCCGGCGGCCTCCTCGTGCTGGGCTTGATCCTCGGCGCGATCCTCGGTCGGTAACCGGCGCGGCACGGGCTGGCCGTCATCGAAGTCCGGGAAACGACCGCCGGGACCTTGCCGTCGCGGGAGCGGTCGTTGCCGTCGTCGCACCCGACGGGCGGTTCGGCGCGGCGGCCCATTCCGTCGGATGAAAACGTGCCGGTGTGCGGTCTACAGTCCGAATATGTCGAACGCCTTGACGCCCAGCACGATGCAGGATTTTCCGCTCTCGATCGTCGCGATCTTACGTCACGGACAGAGCGTGTATGCCCAGAGCGAGTGCGTCACGTGGACCGATACCGGCGCGCGCCGCGCCAGTTTCGCGGAGGTCGGCGCCAACGCGGCGCGCCTGGCGAATGTGCTCGCGGGTCTCGGAGTCGGAAGTGGCGATCGAGTGGGCACGTTCTGTTGGAACAGCCAGCAGCATCTGGAGGCGTATCTCGCGGTGCCGTCGATGGGAGCGGTGCTGCACACGCTCAACATCCGACTGTTCCCCGAGCAGCTGGCGTACGTCATCAATCATGCACAAGACAAGCTGATTCTCCTCGACGATTCGCTCGTTCCGATACTGGCCAAGGTGGCGGCTGACCTTCAGACAGTCGAACGTTTCATCGTGATCGGTGACGGTGACGCAACCGCGCTGCAGTCGGTGGTGCCGAACACGGAGATTCTTCGCTACGACGATCTTCTTGCCGCCGAGTCCGGCGAGTATGCGTGGCCCGACGTTGACGAACGGCAAGCGGCCGCGCTGTGTTATACGTCCGGGACGACCGGGAATCCGAAAGGTGTTGCATACTCGCATCGGTCGGCGTATCTCCATTCGCTCGCCGCGACCACTCCGGCCGCGCTGAACCTGTCGGAGCGCGAGCGCATCCTGACGATCGTGCCCATGTTCCACGCCAACGCGTGGGGCATCCCGTACGCGGCGTTCATGTGCGGGGCGTCGCTCGTCATGCCGGGCCGATTTCTGCAGGCCGAACCGTTGACCCGCATGGTCAAAGAGGAGCGGGTGACGTTCTCCGGCGCGGTGCCGACGATCTGGGCCGACATCCTGCGATACGGCGACGATCACGAAGTCGACCTGTCGTCGGTCCGCATGATCATTTGCGGCGGCTCCGCGGTCCCTCGTTCGCTCATGGAGCGGTTCGAGGAGCGCTACGGCGTGCGCATCGTGCAGGCGTGGGGCATGACCGAAACTTCGCCGCTCGCTGCGGTTGCCCACCCACCGGCGTCGGTCGAACTCGGCGGCGCCGACGAGATGAATTGGCGCGTCCGCACGGGCCGGATCGTTTCGGGTGTCGAGCTTCGTATCGTTGACGACGCGGGCAGTCCGCTTCCGTGGGACGACGTCGCGGTCGGCGAGATCGAGGTGCGGGGACCGTGGATCACCGCCGACTACTTCGGCGATCCCTCGCCCGAGAAGTTCGACCATGGATGGTTGCGCACCGGCGACGTCGGCTCGGTGAACTCGCAGGGCTTCGTGCAGATCACGGATCGGGCCAAGGACGTGATCAAATCGGGCGGGGAGTGGATCAGCTCGGTCGAGCTCGAGAACTCTCTGATGGCGCACCCGGACGTGGTGGAGGCGAGCGTGATCGGTGTCCCTGATCCGCGATGGCAGGAGCGACCGTTGGCCTGTGTGGTTCGCAAGTCGGGATCCGCGGTCGACGCCGCAGCCCTGGCCGCCTTCCTCGGCGAGCAGGTCGCGAAATGGCAGGTGCCGGAGCGTTGGAGCTTCATCGACGAGGTACCGAAGACCAGCGTCGGCAAGTTCGACAAGAAGGTATTGCGTGCGCGTCACGAACAGGGCGAGCTTCCCGTCGAGATGCTCGGCTGATGGTGCCCGACGAAGGGACGCGCGCGGAACAGGTCCGGATTGCCGGTCTGCGCCGTGACGGGAAACCGTCGGGGGTCGCCGCCGCGCCGGCGGCGACCGTCGTCCTCGTACGCGACGGGGCATCGGGCCTTGAGGTGCTCCTGGCGCGCCGGTCGTCGAAGCTGGCGTTCCATGGAGGCGCGTGGGTGTTCCCGGGCGGGCGCATCGATCCCGACGACTACGCCGAAGCGCCCGACGACGTGTTGAGTGCGGCGCGGCGCGCGGCGGCGCGCGAGGCGAAGGAAGAAGCGGGCCTCGACGTGGCCGCCTCGACGCTCGTTCACCTGTCGAACTGGACCACACCTGAGATCTCGCCGAAGCGCTTCGCGACCTGGTTCTTCGTCGGCGAAGCGGCCGGGGGCGAGGCGGTGGCCGACGGGACAGAAACCGATCGGCTTCATTGGTTCCGGCCGGACGACGCGTTCGCGGCGCGTGATGCCGGCGAGATCGAACTCGCGCCGCCGCAGTACGTTACGTTGCTCTGGCTGCGCGACCACGCGACCGTCGCCGACGCGTTGCGTGCCGCCCGAGACGGCGACGTCGTCGACTACACGCCTCACTTCCACTTTGTCGACGGCGACGGCGCGGTATGCCTGTACCGGGAAGATGTCGCCTACGAGGACCCGGCCCGCATCGACGACGTCGGTCCGCGCCATCGCCTCTACCTGCGAGACACAGTGTGGGACTACGTCCGCGACTAGCCGACGAGCGCGTCGCCGCCAGCACCGATATCAGCGGTGCGTGCCAACCTGATCGCGGTTCGTCGTCGCGGGACGCGTGTTACTTGTTGGGTTGTGGGGTCACGCGTAGGTAGGGCTTGAGGGTCTTCCAGCCCTTGGGGAACTTCGCCTTGGCGTCTTCGTCGGAGACGGCAGGAACGATGATCACGTCCTCGCCGTCCTTCCAGTTCACCGGTGTCGCGACGCTGTAGTTCGCGGTGAGCTGCAGCGAGTCGATCACGCGCAAGATCTCGTCGAAATTGCGGCCGGTCGACGCCGGGTAGGTGATGATGAGCTTGACCTTCTTGTCCGCACCGATGATGAAGACCGATCGCACGGTCAGCGTGTCGCTCGCGTTGGGGTGGATCATGTCGTACAGGTCGGAAACCTTGCGATCCGAGTCCGCGATGACCGGGAAGTTGAGCTTGGTGCCCTGTGTCTCCTCGATGTCGGCCGCCCAACCCTTGTGGTTGTCGATCGCGTCGACCGACAGGCCGAGCACCTTCACGTTGCGCTTGTCGAACTCGGGCTTCAGCTTGGCGACGGCGCCCAGCTCGGTCGTGCACACCGGCGTGAAGTCCTTCGGATGCGAGAAGAGCACACCCCAGCCGTCGCCGAGGTAGTCGTAGAAGTTGATCGTGCCTTCGGTCGTCTCGGCGGTGAAATCGGGGGCAACGTCACCCAGTCGGAGCGCCATGTCAGCTTCCTCTCGTGTCTCGGTCGTCGTTCGCGGGTTGGCAGGCTAGTCGGTTGATCTCGAATGTCGAGCGGGCAGGTCGGGATTAGTAACCTCGGTTGCGTCGATACTGTTCCCGGTCCCCTGATATGAGCGATCCCGCGCCGACCCGCCGCCGTGTTCTCGCCGGGCGCGTCCGGCGCATGTCCGTCGACATACAACCGTTGCGCGCGTCGCGCGACTTCCGTTTGCTCTGGACCGGCGAGGCGATTTCGCAGGTCGGCAGCCAGATCACGTTGGTCGCGTTGTTCGTGCAGGTGTACCACCTCACGCACTCGTCGATCGCGGTCGGCGCGGTCGGCCTCGTGCAGCTCGTGCCGATGATGTTCGTGTCGGTCGGCTTCGGGCCGCAAATCGACCGGTTCGACCGGCGCAAGATCCTGCTCTGTGCGCAGTTCGGGTTGATGTTCTCGTCGGTGTTGCTCCTCTTCGGCGCGCACCTGCACCATCCGCCGCTCGCGCTGCTCTATCTCGCGGCAGCGATCAACGCGGGATTCACGTCGATCTCGATGCCGACCCGCGCGGCCATGACGCCGAACTTTGTCCCGGCCGACATGCTCGCGCCGGCCGCCGCGCTGAACCAGGTGATGTGGAACGGCGCCGGGGTCGTCGGGCCCGCGCTGGGCGGCATCATCGTGTCGTCCTACTCGCGTCTCACGTTCGCCTACGGCATCGACGTCGCGTCATATCTGGTCGCCATCGCGTTCGCCCTGATGTTGCGTCCGCAACTGCCAGTACGCGATCCCGACAAGGAGTGGGTCGGCGGGTGGAAGGCGGTCAGCGCCGGCTTCCGATTCTTGAAGGGTCGGAGCGTGCTCCAGTCGACCTTTACCATCGATGTTGTCGCGATGGTGTTCGGCATGCCGCGCGTGCTTTTCCCGGCACTGGCCGCGACACAATTCCACCGCGGTCCGGAAGCGGTCGGGTGGATGTTCAGTTCGGTCGGTTTCGGCGCGCTGGTCGGCGCGCTCACGTCGGGCTGGGTCAGCCGTATTCGTCGCCAAGGCCTGGCGATCATCGTCGCGGTCGCCGCATGGGGTGGCGCGATCACCGCGTTTGGCCTGGTGGGCGACCGATTTTGGCTCGCACTCGGATGTTTGGCGTTGGCCGGCGGTGCCGACGTGATCAGCGCCGTGTTTCGTTCGACGATCCAGCAAACGACCATCCCGGACGAACTGCGCGGTCGATTGTCGGCGTTCAACATCTTCGTCGTCGCGGGCGGACCCCGTATCGGTGACTTCGAAGGCGGTGTGGTCGCGTCGATCTTCACGCCCGAGGTGTCGGTCGTGTCGGGCGGATTGCTGTGTCTGGTCGGCGTCGGCATGATCGCGGTGATGGTGCCCGGCTTCGCGCGCTGGCGTGTGGGCGACCCGCCCTGATTGACCCCAACGGCACCGCGCGATTGACTGCACCTCGTGGCCGGGTATTCGGGAACTCCCCTCACGCAGAAACTCGGAATCCGGCCCGGTGCGCGCGTCGCGCTGGTTCGCGCGCCTGAAGGCTTCGAGCGCGCACTCGAACCGATGCCCGACGGTGCGCGGCTGCGTCATCAAGCGCGCGGCCAACACGACGTCGTGCTTTTCTTCGCGACGCGACTTGCAGAGTTGGAGCGTCGGTTCGACACCCTCGCGCGCGCAACGGGAACGGCGGGCGGGCTGTGGATCGCGTGGCCGAAACGGACCGCGGGCGTCGCGACGGATCTGCGCGAAGGCACCGTCCGGGAGGTCGGCCTCGCGCACGGCCTCGTCGACAACAAGGTGTGCGCGGTCGACGACACGTGGTCAGGGTTGCGTTTCGTGTATCGACTCGCTGACCGCCCGAGACGAAACGGCCGCACCCGCTAGTCGGTCAGGGCGGCGCGCTCAGCTCCCGGGATCGTGACGCGCGAGCGGCATCGATGCCGCGTACTCGCCGCCGTCGAAGCGCACGGCCGCATCGGGTGAGAGTTTGCGAAGGAGACTGAGCGCGGCTCGGTTGTCGGGCTGCACGACCGCCTCGAACGACTCGATGCCGTGGTCGATCGCACGTCGGGCAAGGCGTTTCGTGAGCCGTTGGCCGACACCGAGGCGCTGCCAGGAGTCCTCGACGGTCACCGCGATCTCGGCGCTGGTCTTGCCGGCCTGCCCGTCATACCTGGCCACGGCCACGATCTCGTCGCCGTCGAGGGCGACGAGCGCGTCCCGGCAGCTGTGATCGACGCTCGTGAGCCACAGCAGCGCGGTGCGCGACGGCTGATGAATGGGGGAGAAGAACCGACGGTAGACGCTGTCCGGTGAGAGCCGGGTGAACATGCGGCCGAGCCGCTCGGTGTCGGCGATCGTGATTTCACGCACTGTCAGCGCGCGGTCTCCGATGCACATGGTCGATTGATGGTCGGTCATCGCGTCCCTCGCAGGATCAAACACGTGGAGGTGGCATGCGCGTAGAGGATGCCGTCGGCGTCGCGCACGCGGGCTTCAGTTGTGGCCACGCGTCCGCCGAAGTGCAACACGGTTCCTTCGCCGAAGACACGCCCGGTAGCTGGCGTGATCGCGCGCACGTAGTTGGTCGTCAGTTCGAGTGTCGTGAAACCCGTGTCGGCCGGTAGACGGGTCGACAGCGCGCAACCCATCGCGGTATCCACGAGCGCCGCGACGATGCCTCCGTGCATCGTGCCCATCGGGTTCTCATGCATTTCGTCGGCGAGCATGCTGAACACCGTTCGACCGAGTTCGACCTCGTCGAGTTCCAACCCGAGCAACGCCACCGCGGGCGGCGGAGCCAGCTCGCCGCGTTGGATCGCGAGCAAGCGGTCGAGTCCGTTGAGGGTCTGGCCTCGTACGCGCGACTGCGCAGGATCCGTCCATGTGATCGTGCGACGACGCACGCCGCCGTCCGGGCAGGCTCCGAGTGCGGTCATTGCGCCTCCTCGGGTCGGGCGCCCAGTCCGTCGACATGCGTCGTCAGGTGTTCGACGATTCGATCGATGAACGCGGGATCTCCGTACAGTCGCGAGAGCATGAGCCCGCCCTCGAGCGACCCGGTGAGCAACGCCGCCAGCGCATACGGATCGGTGCCAGCGACGAGCGTGCCCTGCGCGACACCGTCTTTGACGATCCGCCCGATCAGACGGTGCCACAGTGTCATGGAATTCTGCGCCCGTTCGCGTAGCTCCGGGTGGGTGTCGTCGGCCTCGATCGCGGTGTTCATGATCGGGCACCCACCGGCGATCGCAGGTTTGCGGGCAAAGGTCGCGAACGCTCGAATCATCCGCTGCAAACGGTCGACGGCGTCGGTGGCACCGTCTTGGGAGCGCGCCAACCCGTTCGTGACCTGAGACATCGCGAAGTCGTAGGCCTCGAGCGCGAGTTGTTCCTTCGACCCGAAGTGGTTGTAGATCCCGCCCTTTTCGAGCCCGGTCGCGTCGACGAGATCGCGCATCGACGCGCCGACGTAACCCTGGCGGTTGAACACCGGCGCGGCGAGCTCGACGATCCGCTGTCGGGTCTTCAAGCCCTTGGCACCCGCCACATGCGCTCCTCACCAACAAAACCGACCGGTCGGTCTTAATATAGGGCACGGGACCGGACCGGGTCAACGGATTCCTGCTTGCGGGTACCGTCGGTCCGATGTGCGGCCGCTATGTCACGGTCTCGTCGCCCGCGCTGCTGGCGGAACGCTTCCACGTCACCGAAGTCCGGACCCGAGAGCTCGAACCCAGCTACAACGTCGCCCCCCGGGCCGACGTGCCGGTGGTCGCCGAGCGCCACGGCGAACGGGTCCTCGACGTGCTGCGTTGGGGCCTCGTGCCGTTCTGGGCCAAGGACCCAAAGATTGGTGACCGGATGATCAACGCCCGCGCCGAAACGCTCCTCACCGCGAACGCGTTCAAGCGGGCCTTCGAGCGGCGGCGGTGCATCGTGCCCGCCGACGGCTTCTACGAGTGGCAGAAGATCGATGGCAAGCGTCCGAAGGTGCCGTGGTTCATCCGACGTCGCGACGGCGAGCCGCTCGCCTTCGCGGGGTTGTGGGAGACGTGGCACGACCGCACAGCCGGCGAGGACGCGCCGCGGCTTCGAACGTGTGTGATCATCACAACCGAGGCGAACGAACTGGTCGCGCCCATCCATGACCGCATGCCGGTTGTGCTCCCCGAGTCGGAGTGGGACACATGGCTTGCCGTCGACAACCGAGACACGTCGACATTGGCGAGCTTGTTGGTTCCGCTCCCGGCGCACGATCTCGAGGGATGGACGGTTTCGACGCTCGTGAACAAGGCCGACAACAATTCTGCGGATCTGATCGAGCGTGTCCCGGTACCGTCGCCGTGATGGACTACCGACAGCACTGCGCCGCGCTTCGTCGTGAAGGTCATGCGCTCGGCGCCGCGGCGCGGGCAGCCGGCGTCGACGCGCCGGTGCCGTCGTGCCCGCAGTGGCAGGTCGCGGATCTCCTCGGCCATGTCGGGCGGTTGCACCGGTGGGTCGGGGCGATCGTCGAATCAGCCGACGATGACCCGCCCGATCACTGGTCGGCTGCCGAGCCTCCGACGGTCGACGTGCGCCTCGATTGGTTCGAGGCCGGCGTCGACCTCGTCGCCGACGCGTTGGGACGCGTCGATCCGGACCGTCCCGCATGGTCGTGGACCGACGACCGCACAGCCGGTTTCTGGGCACGACGGCAGGCGAATGAGACCGCGGTGCACCGATGGGACGCGCAGCTCGCGGCCGGCGCCACCGAGCCGATCGGCCATGACCTCGCGGCCGACGGTATCGACGAGTTCTTCGGGCTCATCCCCTATTGGCGACGCGAGCCGACATTGCACAGCGCCGGAGAGTCGATCCATCTCCACTGCACCGATGGCCCCGGGGAATGGCTCGTGTGTCTCGCGGCCGACGGCGTGTCGGTCACCCGCGAGCACGCCAAGGGGGATGTGGCGATGCGGGCGCCGGCGTCGGATCTGTTGCTCTTCCTGTACGGACGGACGGACCCGTCGGATGTCGAGGTGTTCGGCGACGCATCGCTCCTCGACCGCTGGCAACAGCTTGTGAAGTGGTGAGTCTGAACCGGCTAGCTGTCCGGCACGACGGCGTGGCGGAGCACGTTGATCACATGTTCGCGGCGGGCCGCGAGTGCGTCGTCGGAGAGCGGATCGATGTCGAGCAGGTCGTTCATCAACGGAGCGTCCGAAAGGTACGACAGGACCGCGCCGTAGCCGGTGAGCAGCAGCTGGCGGGCGTCGTAACGACGGAGCCGTCCGGCTTCCATCTCCCGTTCGAGAAACGCGGCGCCCCGATCGAACAACGGACGGAGCAGGACCGCAAGCTCTCCGCGCAGGATCGGTCCCCCCTCGAGGGCCTCCCAACGGACGAGGCGTACGAACTCGGGATGTTCCTCGAAGAAGATGAACGCGGCGCGGAGCATGCGTTCGACCTGCGCCCAGCCCTCGCGTGGGCCCTCGATCGCATTGTCGACGAGCGCGACCCAGTCGGCGAACGAGTCGAGCACAACCGCTCGGTACAGCGCGTCCTTCGACGGGAAGTGATGCAGCAGACTCGGACGGCGGATCCCGACTTCGTCTGCGATCTGGTTGAGGCTCGTGCCGGAGTAGCCGTGATCGGCAAAACGTCGCCGCGCGACTTCGAGGATGAGCTCCTTCGTTGACTCGACCATGAGCTCCTTCGTGGAGGGCAGGTCGTGTGATTCGGCCTGGAGGCGGCGAGAGCCACGTCAGGGAGTCTACCGACAGGTCGGTAGCAGCCTTCGGGCGATGTCCGGACCGCAGGGCCTCGCGGCCGTGTTTGCGGTATGGGTCGTCACGCAACTCGCACCGTCACGACGACGGGTCTCGTCGCACTGGGCGTTGACGCATCGGGCGTTGACAACTCATCCGGTGGCGTCGTCCCCGCGTCGTTCGTCGCGGCCGGTCGACGCGGCGTGATGGATGTGATGTCCGCCGGTGCGGTCAACCACGTCGGACGTCGCGACCGAATGCGGAGGTACGAACGCTCGCCCCGAAGCTCACGCGGCTCGCGGCTATTGGAAGCGAAGCGACGCACAACAACTACCGTGGTGCTCCCATGTCGGCCCAGTGCTCATTGCGCCTCGGTGAGGTCGATCCCGGCCGGCGGGCGGTGCGAGCGCGCGTCTCGATCCCGCCTGCGCCGGGCCAGCGCGACGACCGGCGCCGCACTCGCGCGGCATAGCAGCGCATGGCGACCAATGTGGCGATGTTGCGCGGCGTCAACGTCGGCGCCCGGAACCGCATCAAAGTGAACGACCTCGAGGCCGTCTTCGCGCGCCTCGGTCACACGTCGGTGGTCACATACATCCAAAGCGGCAACGTCGTGTTCAACAGCCGGTCCAAGAGCCCCGTCGCGGTCGCCCGCGCCATCGAGGAACAGATCGCGCGTGATCTTGGCCTCGACGTCGCAGTGCTGTTGCGCGCAACAGATGAGCTCGCCCGCGTCGAGCGCGTCAATCCGTTCCTGCGAACCGTCGCCGATACCGCCCGGTTGCACGTCACGTTCCTGGCCGAAGTTCCCGACGCGGCGCGGGTACGTACCGTCGAAGCGTTCGACGCCGGCCCTGACGAGCTGCGTGTCGACGGCCGTGAGGTGTTCCTCCATTGCCCGACCGGATACGGCAAGACGAAACTCAACAACGGCTTCTTGGAGCGGAAGTTGCACGCGATCGCGACCACCCGCAACTGGGCCACCGTCACGAAGCTGGCCGAGCTCGCGCGGTGACGCGACGCGACGTGACGTCAGGCGATCTGGACGATGGTCCGCCCGATCGACGCGCGCTCGGCCATGGCTTCCATCGCCGCGGGCAGCTGCTCGAACTCGACGACCTTGCCGATCAGCGGACTGACCTTGCCGTCCAGGACCAACGTCACAATCTCGCGGTTGATCTTCGCTCCCAACGTTGCCGGCGCGAAGTTCCAACCCATCGCGTCCTTGACCAGTTCCGACATCTCCGGCTGCGCGTACGCCAACAGCACGCCGCACAGCTTGAAGTTTCCGAGCGCGATCCGACGCGGCACGATCAGCGGTTCGTCGGCCACAGCTTTGTTGGACGCGAATCCCATCATCAGATAGCGGCCGTTGTAGGCGAGACACCGCATGGACTGCTCCATCACGGCCTCGCCCACGTTGTCGAACACGACGTCGACACCCTGTTTGCCGGTCGCCTCGAGCACGGCCGCCGCGAAGTCGACGTCGGGGTCGGAGTAGTTGATCGCGACGTCGGCTCCGAGCGATCGGCACAACGCGACCTTTTCGTCGCTCCCCGCCGTCGCGAAGACTCGCGCGCCACGGTAGGCGGCCAGCTGGATTGCGGCCGATCCGGATCCGCCGGCCCCGGCGTGGATCAACGCGCTTTCCCCTGCTTGCAGCTCGGCTCGGTCGAAGAGGCCGAGCCATGCCAGGTGGAACGGGAAGTACAACGCCGCCGCCGCGGGCAACGGAATCGTCTCGGGCATCTCGAACGCCGATACGACCGGGCAGATCGCATACTCGGCGAATCCGCCGTTGGCGCCTTTCGGCATGGCGACCACGCGCCGGTCCTGCCACTTTTCGGTGCCGGCACCGCAGGCATCGACGATTCCCATCACCTCCATGCCCGGGCTGTAGGGCAGCTCGGGTCGCACCATCATGTTGGCGCCGGTGATGCGTTCGAGATCGTTCAGGTTGAGCGGGATGGCCTGCACGCGTACGCGTACTTCGCCCCCGTCGGGTACCGGGACCGGCACCGTGTCGAGGCGAAGGACTTCAGTGGGACGCGCGCCGTACTCGTGCGTACGCCACGCCCGCATCGTCTGGTTCATCGCACTGATAGTTGCAGATCGGCGTCCCACCGAGCGGCGCGACGTCTCCGTGCACTGTCCAGCGAATACGGCAACACCCAGAGCAACCACGGCCGCTTCGACAAGCGCCGGCCGACGCTCGCCCACGACCCGCGACCGGAAGACGGTCAACAACGTTGTCGGAGTCGCGAACGCCGCGGGCGACAGGATCGCCGACCCAGGCCGGGGCGCCGGAGGGCCCCGGCCGTGATCGGTGCGCGCGGTCGGACCTTCGACTACGAGGTCGTGACGATCTTGCCGACCGAGCCGAACAGGATTCCGCTCAGCGGAGCGGTCGCACACGCACCCTTCTTTGGCAGCGCCCCGGTCAACTCGAGGATGGCTGTCGTCGTCGTCCCCTTGAACAGTCCGGCCGTCACCTTGCTGGTCAGCTTCGACTCCGTCGTGCTCCCCTTCACCGCGCTCAAACTGACGAGCACGGTCGACTTCGCCTTCGTGTTCCAGACCTCCGTCTCGCTGCTGGGCGGGGACTTTGCGATCGCGGACGCGACGTTCGCGCAGTTCAGGCCGACGGTTGACTTCGTCTTTTCGGTCGTGGTCCCCGACTTGACGCCACCACCAGTGCAGCCGCTGATCGTGCTCGAGGTCGTGATCGTCGGCTTGACCGTTACCTTGGATTTGGTGATCGGAAGTGCGGGCGAGAACGTCGCCGAACCCGTGATCTTCGTGCAGCTCGCCCCGGCGGCACCGGCGGGCAGCGCGGCCGAAACCCCGGCGGGTATCAACAACGCCATCGCGAACAACAAACCTGCAGCTCTGCGCATACGAACTCCTTACTCGGTCCCCGGGTGTTTCCGTTGTACTGGCCGGCGGCGAACAACACAACCATTGTTTCGTGCGCACGGAAGCGAGACGTGGCGGAAACGCAGCTGGCGTCCCACAGCGACAGTGCGGTCCGAACCGCGATCACCCGGTCGCGTTGCGGTATGCGGCGACGCGGTCCTGATCGGAGATCAGTTGACGCAGCTGATCTTCGACCGCGGCTCGTCCGAACAAAACACCCGTGTTCGGGTTCGCTGTCATCGTCGCCACGGACACGGCTACCTCGAACAATGCACTTGTGGGCCGGGTCGTCTGCGTGACGACGATGCCCTTGTGCGAACGCGTGATGCCGAGTTTCAGGACCGCCCGACACCGACGCCGACGCCGTGAACGTCGTGTCCCGCGCGCGGCCGCGGAGCTAGCACCCCACTGCCGTCACGCCGACCGGCGTGAGCACAGACGTCGCGAGCACGACGCTCGCGACGTGCGCATGCGAACTCCCCATGGTTGCCAGTACGCGGGCGGGGCCCCACCTGAGCAGTGGGGCCCCGATCGCTTCTGTCCAGACGTGCTGTTCCGTGCTAGCTGTTCGCGAAAGGTCCGTCGTTCACGAACGTGAAGCCCGCCAAACCGACCTTCGTGCAGGAACCAGTCGCGGCGGTCGCCTTGATCTTCACCGTCGAGGTGTGCCCGACGAAGAGTCCGGCGGTGAACTTGCTGACCAGCTTGGCCAGCGCAGGGTTCACGCCGGCTTTGGTGATCGACGTCAATGTGGTGGCGACGGTCGACGTCTTACCGGTGTTCCACGTGATCTTCGCAGTGCCAAGCGTCGGCTTGCCGAACCCGGCGAGGAACGTCGCGCAGTCACCCTTGTACGTGGATTTCGACACGACCGTGGCGCTGGTCACGCCGCCACCGACGCATCCGCCCAGTTTCGAGTTTGTCGTCACGGTCGACGTCACCGGCGCTCCGCCAAGCTTCGGCAGCGCGGGCGAATAGACCTCTTTGCCGGTCAGTGTCTTGCAACTCGTTGTCGCGGTCGCGGCTCCCGCCGAGCCGGCAACGATCGCCCCGACTGGGACGAGCAACGAACACGCGACCAATAGACCTGCAGCCTTACGCATACGAACTCCCTCTCTCGGACCCCCCCGGGTACCGGTAGTTGTAGCGGCGAACGCCCGACAAGACAACCACCGCTTTCTCGCCCCTGCGACCATGTAGGTATAAAACGGTCTAACCGGACGCTATCGTCGGAGGGCGCGTATGACGGTCGGAAGCTCGTCGGGACCGCAGAACAGCGCGGGAGCGGGGGTCGTCACCCCGTTGTCGATGTAACGCTGGATGTGCTCGCGGCACTGCTCCGGCTTGCCCCACACGAGCAGTTCGTCGACGACCTCGTTGGGAATCGACTGCGCCGCGGCTTTGCGGTCGCCTTCGCTCCACAGCCGCCACAGGTCGGCGAGCTGGTCGCCGCGTCCGAGCCATTCGTGGAACGCGGCGTAGACCGGGACCGTCAGGTACGACGCGATGGCGCGTTTGCCGACCGCGTACACGAGCCCAGGATCGTCGGACGGTAACACGAAGATGCGCGCCGCGATCTCCTTGTCGGCGCCGACGTACGGGGCGACCGTCCGCACGTCGTCGGCCGAGAGCCAGTTGACGATGGCCCCGTCACCTTCGCGGCCGGCGAGGCGCAACATCCCCTGGCGTAGCGCGGCAACGAGGATCGGGGGTTGTTCGGCCACCGTGATGCCGAGCCGGAAACCGTTGACCGCGAACGTCTCATAGGTTTCGGTGACTTTGTCGCCGTTCAGCGCGGCGCGCAGGAAACGAATCGTGTCCCGCACCCGTTGGTACGGCTTGTCGAACGTCATGCCGTTCCACCGCTCCACGATCACATTCGATGACGTGCCGATCCCGAACGCGAACCGTCCGGGGGCCGCCTGGCACATCGAAGCGACCGTCGACGCCAGTGTGTGCGCACCGCGGGTGTACGCCGGCACGATCGCGGTGCCGAGCCGCAGTTCGGGTGCCCACTGCGCGGCGACTGCGAGCGGGATGAACGCGTCGTACCCGCCCGATTCCGCCGACCACAGATCGGTGTAGCCGAGGTCGACGAGCTCGCGCACGATGTCGCGTTGACCGAGCAGCGGGATACCGTCGAAGGGGAACGTGATGCCGTAACGCTGGGGTGCACTCATCGGTTCATCCTCCCATGCGGATCGCCGGTCGGCTCAACGCTCGGATCCAACGATCCTTCGAGCTCGGTCAGTGGCCGATCGTCGGACTGGGCGTGATCGATCGGCCCGTGGGCGCGCACGATCGTCGACTGGCTCGCGGTTCCCAACAACGTGCCGTTCTCGGCCCACAGGTGCACGAGGCCGTGGCCGAACCCGTCCGCAACCGCGTGGACGCGCACGTCGGCGAGCACCCACGCGGTTGGGACGTTCCGAGCGACGCGCAGCGTGTTGTCGAGGCTGTTGCCGCCCGCCCGTTGCCCGAGCGCTTGGCCGATGCCGAACGGCACGAAGTCGCCGATGATCGCGAGCGTTGCTGCCGACGCGTTCATGAGCTCGGGTAACCGAACCCACAGCGACGCGTTGCCGGAACCGCCGACGCCGGTGAGCTCCCAATACGGGCGGGCATCGGCGAGCTTCGACTCGAGACGGTCCATGATCGTGCCCT
>Ga0182024_10013438_pt1 | contig 15985 bp, 18 predicted proteins | sample P32metaG_FD_120480 | JGI IMG/M metagenome (GOLD analysis project Ga0182024, IMG submission 120480) | Permafrost microbial communities from Stordalen Mire, Sweden - P3-2 metaG (Illumina Assembly) | ecosystem: Environmental > Terrestrial > Soil > Wetlands > Permafrost | place: Sweden: Stordalen... | reverse complement strand
TTCTTCCTTTATGCTAAATAAAAAACGTTTTACTCCGAACTTTGGACTTTTCGGATTATTTACTTGAGGATCTACCATTTACTCGTCAATTGTTAATAAAACAAATGTAGCTTTTAGCAATCGAATCAATTGTGGCTGAGATTTTTATCAAATGTATTTGCACGGGAAGATTATCTAAATTTTACTTTTGATCTGTTGTTTTAAGTGATCTGATAATCGCAGTGTTAGTGCTGTAAGTGTAAGTGTAGGATTGGGGGCTCCGGCAGTGGTAAAACAGGAAGAACCAGCCATGTATAAATTTGAAATACCATACACTTTACAATTGGCATCTACTACCCCTTCTTTGGGATTATCACTCATACGGGTAGTACCCATATGATGCCAGCCTCCGCCGGTGAAAGACGGCCATGAACTATCTTTTTCATCTTGCAAATAATCAAACATTTTTACCCGCCCAACCCCCTCGCTACCAACCTGCTGGCCCAGCAATTCGTTAATCTTACGGATACTTCTTTTTTCAAGTTGGGTGAGCTCCCAATGTAACATGGCTCTTGGTACGCCAAGTGAGTCTTTTTCAGTATCAAGAGTAACCCGTGATGAAGGATTTGGGGCCTGCTCTATCCTTGTCATCAGCTGAAAAGATATACCATTATCAGCATGAGGGTTTTTTGCAGCTTCCTTTCCAACCTTTTCAAATGATTCCAGTAAATTACCCAGGCTTTTCCTTGGATCATTATTCGTCCAAATATCAATCATTGGCTTCATATTTTTCGCCATTGCTAATGGTGTCAAAGAAACAGTGCCATTTAATATTTTATGCTCTATTTGTTTTTCCTCGCTGATAGCCAATTCTGCACGAGCTCTGGTAACACCGTAATTGAGCACGTATAATTTCAACGGATTCGGTTTTTCCAACCATAATTCTCCAGAATTAATTTCCAGATGTTCCATAAAATGCCGTCCCACAAGATCGTTATCATTACCCAGCCCTTTCGCCGCCTGTTTATTCGAAACCAGTAACAGTCTTGCGTTTTGAATGGAACAGCAGGCTAAAACAAAAATCTTCGCCCTGACTTTATGTTCTCTTCCTTCATGGTTTTTCACCGTAACTTCCTTTATTTCAGAAGCATTTTCATTTGCAGTAATATCTGTAACATTTGCATAATTATACAAATGAATGTTCTTTGCCTTTATAATGTTATCCCTGTATTTATCTCCAAATCTTGTAGGAGGGCTGAATTGCCACATTTTATTCCAAACCACTTTATCGTCAGAGAGAAGTGGTGTTAAAGAAGGATCCGTTTTTTGCCAGTATTTGACCGAATAATCATAGGGACCCAGCTCCAGATTTTTTTGCGCCCTTGCATAAAAAGGATCCAAATCATTTCTTGAAATTGGCCAGCCACTCAGCGGTACCCAATCTCTTTTATTAAAATCTATATGATCAAATGTTGAACAGAAACCTGCCCAATGACCGGTAGTACCGCCGAAATAATGTAGGCGGCTTGATTTTAATGGATAGTAACGCTGTCCGGTAGTTTTACCATCAAATAACTCCTGAACTTTTTCATCGTATTCAAAACCTCCACCTTCGAGAAGAATAACTTTGTAAGGCGTATTAATCCATTCCAATGCCATGCTGATTCCAGCTGCACCAGCTCCCACAATACAAATATCGCCTTCTATCAAAGTGCCGTTAACAGACTTTCTAGCATCTTTATACATATAAATTTGTTTGTCTTAAGCCAAAGAAAAAAGGGCACATTGGCGCGCCTCGGTGATTGAAAGAACCCATCCTTTTACTACAATTGTTTTTTCAGTATCAAAGTCGTGCTTAATTTTTTGATTTTCCAATGAATTTATTGTTGATAAGTCAGAAGACCTGGAAATGGATTTACCCGTCTCGTCAATCAAAAGGAGTTCTACTAATTTATCTTCTTTACTTTCAACAGGAATATAATCTAAATATGCCCTTCCAATTTCACGAATTGTATTTGCATCACAAATATGCGATAAAAATACAGGGGGACTTAATGCTTTATTCAGCTGTCCATTTCGGTTACGGCAATATACTGAGGGAAGACCCATTGCAACTGTACCGGCTACGGAGAGATAAATGAAAGTTTTTCTTTTCATAAACTAAGTATTTACATAAAATAATAAAGAGGCTCATTTCTTCAAGACTACATATTTAGTAATTAATGTTCCCTGTTCATTTACTTTCGCATAGTGAATTAAACGCAAATTGATATCCAGTTTTCCATCCGTTACAAAATTACCTCCTATTCCAAATATCTTAGGTTCAAATGTCAACCATAATTCATCTATTAATTGTTCTTTTAAAAATGAAGTGGCTATATGCGGTCCTCCAACTACTAGCATTTGTTCATGCCCGTTCTTCTTAAAGCGGGCAGTTAACTCAATAGGTGATTCGTTTGTAAATTCAATCTGTCCTGAAATCTCCAAACTTTTATATTTATCAGGGTGCCCTGTCATAATAATAAGTTGATGATTTGAGGAAGGATTCACTGGCTCAACATTAAAAGTGTTGCTTCCCATAACAATAAGCCGCGATTCATTCCATATCTTTTTATAATAATCCTGATCCTCATTAGACGACCACAACTTGACATAAGGGTCACCCCATTTTGTTACCTTACCATCAGTCGTTGAGACAAATATGAGTATGGTTTTCATTTATGTTCGTTTAACCCGGAACTAATTGTTAGAATAAGTCCAATGATTTCAAGTTAGTCATGGTATAACTGAAAGGCTATTGAAGTTTTGATCCATCTTTTCATTGAGAGGACAATTTTTTGTATCGGCCCACTATAAACCGGACAATTTTACAAAGTTAATTTTGCACAACCTGGAAATGTAGAGGAGGTTCTATCCAAGAGCTTCCCATGCAACGTCTATGACCTTTCTATAACATAGTGTCCCGATATCCGACATTTCTGATTATCAAATCTATACAAGATTTTTCATAAATTGGACCATCCTCTGTAAAAGGCCAACGTTTCATCAGATTCTATTCTAACTAAAACCCTATGTAGCTTCAGTAAAGCAAAACATCCTATCATTCCGAATCATTAGTGCCCATAATCTGGCCACCAAAAATGAGTAAATCCTAGGAATAGGATTTAGTAACAGATTAGAAGCGAAGAAAAGCTGAGCAGTCGATAACGCTATCTCAATCAAGATGATGTTTGTCTTTATAGAATGCCATCAGCTGTGTGGCCTTATCTTTCAAATCGGCTAACAAGTTTCGATGGGCTTTGGTAATTCTTAAATACAGTGCCAGTTCATTGAACCATCTATTCAGTAATACCCTGTCGTCGGAAAATAGCAAGGGACCGCTGAGATCAGTGTGTGTCGTGTCCTTGCCCCACCAAGGTGCAGGATTTTGAAGCGGAAAATTGACTTTGAAATCGGCCAGGAGATTTAATGTACTTCTGACATTGTCCTGCGCACCCTGGAATATCGTCTTTTGAAAATCATCGTACTGCCTGAACATACTTTCATACACCAAAATACTGTCCGCATCTTCTTTACTTAGTAACCGGAATCCACCAGCATTGGCAAGCTGCCTGAGAGTGCGATCGGTTAGTTGAAAGGTCCTGTTGGTTTTTGAATATTTGATCAAGGCACCCATACAGGAGGTTGCTTTTAGATTTTTTGAAACCGTATCGTAACAGGCATTCATGTGGCTTAATACATTGATTTTTTCGTCGTCATAATTTATAAGATAGGTTATTTTGGCCGTGTCAACCTGCAGATCTTCGTACAAGGAGAGGGCATATTGTTTTTCTTTTTGACCATCGGTGATACCTTCCCTGACATTCTCCGCGATAAATCCCATGGTTACCGCTAGAAAAATCATTAAGAACTCCAGAAAATATTCCCTGAAATTTTTCCTCCTGTGATGCAGATCTGGATGATGATGTACTTCCATGGCTGTTTGTTGGGATTCTGACGGCGAAATAGAATTATTTTGCATAATTACAGATGCAGGATAATTGTCGTTCGTCAGTTGTGGTATAATATTTTGCTCTTCAGTTATTTGAATCTTGAATGAGTGAATACGTATTTATGCGGGAAATATTAACTTATTTATTACTTCATTAGGTAATACGAGCTAAGAAAAAGTCCACTTTTTACTGACGATATTCTATTCAGTATCATATTGTATCATACCGTATCATCGTGCCCCATAATCTTGCCACCAAAAATGAGCAAATCCAAAAACTAGAACTTGGTAACAGAGTAGGAGCGAAGATCAGGCTACTAAAGGCGAAGAAAAGCAACAAAAAGCAGATGAAATGCTGTGAGAATGAAAGTACTCCGCAGGAAACGTGCATCTATCGCGAATAGGTCACTTCCCGATGCAAAATATACTGTCCCACGATTCTAATGAGTTTGTGCGGAATTAGTAAGGGTTTAGTGACTTACAAAAAATCCTCCAGGAAAAAGGTTATGAATAAAGACATTTTCTTATTATTTTACCCTATGATTCCTCCTTTTTATAAAAAACTAACGTCTTTCGCCATAGCGCTCATTTCTTTCGTTGCCTGCAGGAAAGATAATTCCGATCCAGCATCGATACTCACGAAGAAGGTATGGGTTCCCTATCAGGTTGAAATCCTGACGATTGACAGTAACCGGGTGGTTGTTACGGATAAATCCACCGGTGAACACAAGGAAACGAACACCGTTTTAAAATTGGATACGATCTATTTAGTGAGTACATGTCAGCAAAACTCATTGTATCAATTCAAGGCAAATGGCGTTCAGATAATAACCGATGCATGCAGCTCCAATTCGATGGACTATAACACCACTTGGACAATAACCCAGACCAAACAAATGTTTTTTTCACAGTTCGTGACCGGATTGATTCCTGTTACTGGGTTATTAAGTGGAATAAACACATCTCAATTTGTTTTTAATTCCTTCCGCAACATGAACGCCTTTGGAAATTCCACGGATGCCAATGGCAATCAGGTCAGCACGTCTGATATACTGACCATCACGACCATCATGACATTCAAAAGCAGATAATAGTCGTCTGTGACCCATAATCTGGCAACCAAATAAAGAGAATCTCAAGGCCAGTGTTTAATAACATCCAAACCATGCAAGCAGAATGATCAAAAGGCCGGTTTGTTTTCACGACCGTTGGTTAAAGCGATCACCATGGCAATTCCACAAAATTGCAGGCAAATAATTGCACGAACAATTTCATTACCGTATCCTAAAGAAGGATTTTGTATCGCGTCGGGCAAATGGAATAAAAGAAAAAAAAGAAAAAGCAGGGCAGCCAATAGCCATGCAGCCGTCTTAATCCATATGTTGAAAATAATCGCGAAACCCGAAGCAATCAATGCGGCGCCTACAAAATACGTCCAGAACAAGGGCGCGCCCAACCATTTGGGTACCATCGCAGACACATCCACCGGAAACACAAAATGACTACAGCCAAACATGATAATCAGCAGTGAATAGAAAATTCTTCCGATGGGTATGGGTTTTCCTGAAAACGAACCTGCCATCACAAACGCGCCACCACTATAGGCCAAAGCCTCACCCGCTGCAAACCAGACTACCAGATTCGTGACTTTCTCGGGACTGATGAAAAGAATATATGGCAGGTGACAGGTAACAATCAGCGCAAGAAATAAAAATCCCAAAAAAAGGCATATATTTTTTGCGCTAAACCCGGCGATGAGAATTCCTGCGATGACCAGAACGATGCCCGTAAGAACAGGAAATATTATGTGGGTATGTGCCCAGCCCGGAAATGGAGGTAAAATCTCCGGACGAAAATCTTTTATAATGATTTGATGTATCCCTACGGCGACGATGCTGAACCCATATAATAAACGACCAATTTGTATAATAGTTTTCGTGTTCATATATGGCTAGACTATTTCGATAGCAACTCTTTTATAGAAGTCTTTCCACTTTTTTAGAAATGGATTTTAGCGATTTGATCTATAAATATATCGAGTTTAATCATCTTCTACAATACACCAGGCCTCCTACGTGTTTACCTTAGGTGATAGCCTGAATTGACGGTATCATACCCTATCCTAGCGGCCCACAATCTGGCCAACAAATATACTTTGCAAATATCTGCAATATTGCATAATATTGCAAACAGTCGTCATACCGAAATTAATTAATAAGTCATTTATGAAAAGGCAGGTAAACATTTTTAGCATTTGTATAGTTGTGTTTTGTACATTCTTTGTGTCTTCATGCTTAAGTCGTTCTGAACAGCACAATACAATTTCTGATCAGGAAAAAAAAGATGGGTGGACACTCCTTTTTGATGGAAAGACCATGAATGGATGGCATCTGTTTAACAGGGGCAATATTCCTTCAGCCTGGTCAGTGGATAGTGGTAACCTTGTGTGTAACCCGCACGCTAAAAATGTAAAACACGGAGACCTGGTAACAGATAATGAATATGAAAACTTTAATTTGATGTTCGAATGGAAAATTTCATATGCCGGCAACAGTGGTGTGTTTATTAATGTACAGGAAAGACCAGACCTGGGGACTACTTTTTCAACTGGTCCGGAATATCAGTTACTGGATGATAGAAATGTAGAGCCTGACTATCTCAGGGATTCCTCACATAAAGCCGCTGCCATCTTCGGGGTAATCCCAAATACAAGTAAGACCATCCCAAATTCCGGTGAATGGAACCAGTCACGTATTCTACAGCAGAATGGTAAGCTTACTTTCTGGCTAAATGGAGTGCAAACCGTTCAGGTGGATATGAAAAGCGATGAATGGAAAAAATCAGTAGCTGCAAGTTCTATGAGTCATTACCCTGAATTTGGAATATATTTCAAAGGACATATTGCTGTTCAGGACTGGACAAATGGCGTTTCATTCAGGGATATGAAGATCAAAAAATTATAGCAGACAGAATCGATTAATATTACTTGAATGAAGAGGGTTTATTTATTTGTTTTCGCAATTATACTCATCATGGTATCCTGTGGGCAAGGTGAACAGAATAAGAATAATCAAAAAGACAGTTCCCAAACAACTCGTTCAGTTGAAAATGCAGAAACATCTGTTCCCGGTATTGAGAAGCTTGAATTCACAGATAGCGTTCAATTGAAGGCAAATGAGAATATGCGCTATGATAGAGAGTTGTTCAGGGTCAGGGCCGGAAAAAAAATCAGTCTCATTTTTAAAAATACAGGTGCAAAATCCGGTACATCAATGACCCACAATGTTGTGATCTTAAAGAACGGTATCGATATTGCCGATTTTGCGGATATAGCGCGCAATGCAAAAACTGAACAATATGTTCCATCCTCTTTAGACTCATTAATTATCGCGCATACAAGATTGGTGAGCGGCGGGGATTCTGATCAGGTGGAGTTTATTATCCCTAAACCAGGTATTTATGATTTTATATGCAGTTTTCCTGGTCATTGGGGAACGATGCAGGGAAAAATCGTCGCAGAATAGGATTTACATTTTAACCGGTTAACATCATGAAAATTGAACATCTCGGTCTCTGGGTACAGGATTTGGAGCTCATGAGAAGTTTTTACCTGAAATACTTCGATACGAGTTCAGGAGAGAAATATGTTAATCCGAAAACACAGTTCCAGGCTTATTTTATTTTTTTCGGAGAAAGTAAAACAAGATTAGAGTTAATGATGCGACCGGATATCATGTCTGATAACAGTAAGCGCGGATTTAATATGGGCATTGCCCATTTCGCAATATCTGTGGGAGGAAAGGATAAAGTGAATGAACTGACAGAACGTATACGAAACGACAACTTCATCATTTTTAGCGAACCGAGAACAACGGGAGATGGTTATTATGAAACGGTTGTCCTGGATCCTGAGGGAAATTTACTGGAAATTTCAGCCTGATAAATGAACAATATCAATACAATCATATTTGACTTCGGAGGCGTTTTGATAGACTGGAATCCGAGATTTATGTATCGGGATGAATTTGAAGAAAGTTCAGAAATGGAACATTTTCTCAACAAGGTTTGTACAGAGGATTGGAATCTTCAACAGGATAAAGGACGGTCACTGGCAGAGGGAACCAGGATTCTACAGGATAAGTTCCCGGAGCATGTTGTGAAAATCCAATTATATTATGATCAATGGGAGAAAATGATAAGAGGTTACATTCCACAAAATGTAACAGTTTTACGAAAACTTAAGGAGAAATATAAACTTTATGGATTGACGAACTGGTCGGCTGAAACTTTTCCGATCGTTTTCAAACGATTCTCATTCTTTAAATTATTTGATGGGATTGTCATTTCAGGAGAAGAAAAACTGATAAAGCCGGATAAGAAGATTTTTGAACTAATTCTAGAGCGCTATCATTTGGAAGCTAAAAACTCACTGTTTATTGACGATAATATGAATAATATTCAAGCGGCAAAAGAAATAGGGTTCGCAACGATTCATGTACTGGAAAAAACAGATTTGAAAAGTGAACTGTATGCATTAGGCCTGATATAAAATACAGGAATTAGATTTTTTAACTCAACCATGATGTTAAAAGAAGAGCGGTTTAATCATATTCTTAAAGTTATAAAGAAAAGAGGCAAGGTCTTATATCAAACTTTGTCAGAAGATTTAAATATTTCTGAAGATACGGCGAGGAGGGATATTGAGTCTCTCCACAACAATGGTTTGTTATTAAAAGTTCGCGGGGGCGCGATTTCCATTTCTAAGAATCCACTCAGTTTCCAGGATCGCACCCGATATTTAGCTGAAGAAAAAGAATTGATTGCTTTAAAGGCGCAACAGCTGATTAAGAAGGGGCAAACGATTTTTATGGATGGAGGTTCTACCATTTGTGCAATCGCCACTCATCTTCCTTCCAACTCCAGTTTCAGGCTGGTTACGAATAATATGGCGCTGGTTCCGATCATTTCAAAATTCAGAGATATAGAACTTATCATACTTGGTGGTATTCACGATCGTGAAGCGGCGATTAATACAGGAGGTCAGACCTGCAATGAGGTGAAGCAATATATCGCCAGTCTTTATTTTATGGGTACCTGTGCTCTTCAAAAGGACTTTGGCATCAGCGCCGTTTTTCAAAATGATGGAGAAGTAAAACAAAGTATGCTAAGAAATGCAAATAAAACATTTGCCCTGGTAAATAGTTCCAACCTAAATACTACTGAACATTATAAGGTATGTGATATTAAAGATATTAGCGGAATGATCACTGATCTTGCAACCGATGATAGTAAACTCGATGATTTCAGGCATTTGGGTATTCGACTTATTTGACAATCTCCCGTGGAGAGGTTACTCCCCCACACAAAAATTACCTTGGTCCGGTTTCAGTGGGTTTGCGAAGAATTAGTGCCGGATTAGTAACGAGTATTTAGATGCTTTTTGTATCGATCCAGGCATGATCAAAACCGCCATTTCCCCTTTCTGCCGGATATCCGAACATTCTATTGCAGAAAGATCATGGAAGGCGAAGTGGAAGAAAACACCAACCAAAGCGAATAAATTATTTTAGCGTAGCGAGATCAATAACAAACCTGTACTTCACATCGCTTTTTTCAATTCGTTCGTACGCTTTATTAATATCACTGATGCTGATCATTTCCACATCAGCGGTAATATTATTGGCGGCACAATAATCCAGCATTTCCTGTGTTTGGGCAAGGCCCCCGATCAGTGAACCTTCTAAACTGCGTCCATAAAAAATCAGACTGGCTGCAGGAACCTGGACAGGTGCATGGGGTAATCCCACACAGACCATTACTCCCTTCGTCCTCAGCATAGAAAGGTAGAAATTATAGTCATGATCGGCAGCTACCGTATCGAGTATAAAATCAAAATAACCCTGCACATTTTTTACCTGTTCTTCATCTTTGGTATAAACAAATTTGTGAGCCCCTAATCTCCTGGCATCCGCTTCTTTGGAAGGTGAAGTGCTTAGCACAGTGACTTCTGCACCGAAGGCAGCCGCGAATTTTACACCCATATGTCCCAATCCGCCCAGACCAAGTATGGCTACCTTATGCCCTGCGTCTATTTTCCAGTTTCGCAGCGGTGAATAAGTTGTGATGCCGGCGCAGAGAAGCGGTGCCACTTTTTCAAGCGGGAGTTTACCGTCCACTTTTAAAACAAAATCCTCATCACAAACAATCTGGTTAGAATAGCCTCCATAGGTAATGCCATCACCATGCCTGTCAGGAATACTGTAGGTATATGTGGCACCGTTCAGACAATATTGCTCAAGGTCGTGTTTACAGTTATCACATTCCCGGCAGGAATCCACGAGACATCCGATCCCTACAGTGTCCCCCACTTTAAATTTTTTGACATCGCTGCCAATGTCTGTCACTTTACCTACTATTTCATGTCCGGGTACGAGCGGATAAACAGACATTCCTAAATCATTCCGGACAAAATGGATATCCGTATGGCATACACCACAATAAAGTATTTCCACTAGTACATCATGCGGGCGGGGGCTTCGGCGGGTAAACTCCCAGCGCACCAGGTTTTCAGATGCTGCCATTGCAGCATAACTCTTTGACGGAAGACGGGTAGCAACTTGCGATCCGGCAACTGATTCCATAATTTCAGGCATAATTTTCATTTTTGGAAATGAAGTAATGGAGGCAGGATTTGTAAAGTCAGGAAGGGGGATAATTATGCCAAGGTAATTAAAGTATAAACATTTCCGGAATTTTTATCTATCTTTTCAAAGATCTTTGATTTTAGTAGAAAGTGCAATGGCTTTAGAGCAATCCTGGCTATTATATCATTCTCACATCCAATTTAGTAACGTCCTGCCCCCTCATTTTTAACCATCTTTAGCCTTCAAGTGAAGTTTTATCCAGGAACATACTGTGAGCTCACCGACTTCGCCATAATTTCGCCAGTCTGCTCTCTCGTAGAATCTCAACCCTTTGCGTAGACCGGTACATTTTGTCCTACATCAATACAAAAAGTACCATAGGCCGGTTTCAGTGGGTTTGCGGGGAATTGGTAACTATCATTTCAATAAACCATTGATCCAATCATTCACACGTTGATTTCCAAGTTTTGCGATCTGAGAAGGAAACAAATTAAATCCATGTGGGCACTCTGGATAAACGTATAATGTAGCCTGGTTGCCGGCAGCCTCCCATCGGTTTGCCATAAATGTATTATCATCCATCAACGGGTCAATTGTCCCAACTGAAAAAAATGCAGGTGGCAATCCTTTAAGGTCGGCATACAATGGCGAATAATAAGCACTGCGCAATTCTTCAGCACTCTTACCCTTGAATACAATCCGCCCTATCTGATTTATAATTGCAGAATCTATTATCAGGCTATGCGAATTTGCCATTCGGAGCGAAGGTGTTCCACTCTCGTCGAACATGCCGTAGAAAAAGTTTATACCAATAACACGGTTAATGCCATGCATTTTATCTCTTATGTCAAGCAATGTATGGGCAGCAAGATTAGCACCCGCTGAAAAACCTGTAAGTATCAGTTTATCCGTACCAAATTCATTTTTGGCATTTTGCAGTAGCCATGCAACAACTGTATCACAATCCTCCACCTCTGCTTCGAAGGGGTTTTCCGGCGCCAGACGATATTCAATGCTAACCACTGCTACGCTGCAAAACCGGGCCATAACATCATTCAATAAATCAGTTGACTCAGGCCTCCCGGCGAAGTAACCCCCTCCGTGAATATCAAATACCACAGCCCGAATGGATTCCGGCCGGAATATTCTTATACGAATATTACCGCCCTCCCCGTGTATAAATCGATCCTGGGGTTTTAAGATCGTTTTGCCGCCGGGCGGACCATAAACAATTCGGGCATGGGCAAGTCCTTTCGGAGTGGTTATATCCAATTTAGGAAATATTGTCAATATCTTATTCCATCGTCTCACTTCAGGCATATAGCTATCGTACCCATTTGTCGTGAAAGGCTCATGCTGGGCGATAAGGACTGCCGGCAATAAAAAAGATAAAATAAATCCGGACATTTTTAATACTAAGAATCTCATGATTGACTGATTAGGAGGTTATTAATATGACAAATTTGTTGCATCAAAGCGAAAGATCCTATACCTCTATTGATAGAGATGGTTGAAGATTTGAAAATTAAAGAATGAAGTTGTAACTGGGCAGGAATCAAAAGATGAAGAAGGTAAATCTTTTGAATTTGTAAACCAAAAAACTAATATTTTACCCTTTCTATTGGGTAATGTACCTGCCCCCTACAAACCGGACAGATTACCAAAGTTATCTTGGCTTAATCTGAAAATAGTGAAGTTTTCTCCCGGAACATCACGTGAGCTCACCGACCTCGACATAATTTCGCCGGTCAGCCCTCTCGTAGAGCTTCTAGATACTTCAGAAGGTATTACACCTTCATATTGGGATTGCGTTATTCCTTGTTAGCTTCCGGTTATTTTCGCCGATCGTTTACTTGGCGCATTCTTCCCCTATCTCTCCGATCGTCGATTCTAGAAGAAACTCCGGGGTTTAAACTGCTGGAAGAAGGGAAGATTTACTAACCATAACGAAAAAACAAATTCTTAACATTCAAAACCATCATTTCCCCATTTCTTCCGGATATCCGGACATCCTATTGTAGAAAGATCATAGAGGTTGCACGGCAAAAAACGGTATCAAAAGATAGACAACCGATAAAATAATTTACTAGTTGTATCGGTAAACAATAAATGGAAAGTTTAAAGGGGTAGCATGGGAGTTATCGCATTTCAATCCGACCCCTAAATAATTTTATTTTCTTTTGTCGTTCATATTCCTTTAGGATACGTGATATTACTACTCTTGTGGTGCCTAATTCAGAAGCCAACTGCTGATGTGAAATATCAATACATTTACTGCCTTCTTTGAGTGCTTTCTCATTTAAATATTTCAAAACACGCAGGTTGATATGCTCAAATACAATTCCTTGTAAGGAGCTAATCAGCTCATCAAATCTTTTCCTGAACATATTCATCACATACTTATTCCAGGAAGAGTATTTCAACTGCCATTGACTGATAAGATCGGCTGGGAAAATCAGTATTTCAGTCGGCTCCGTTACAACACCATTTGATGTGCTTTTGTTATTAAAATAAGCCGCTGCCAGCGACATGGTACATGTTTCTTCGGCTCTGACATAATAAAGTAAAATTTCCCTGTCTTCCTTCTTCTGAAAAACTCTAATCGCGCCCTTGATCACTATTGGCAAAAATTTTACATACTGGCCGTCACGAACAATAATGTCTCCTTTGTTAAAAGTAACCAACTTACCGTGCTTTAATAATTCTTCCTTAAACTCGGGTTCATTAAATAAAGTGATTTTTTTGAAGAGATCGTCGGTATTATCCATATACAAATAGAGCTGGTGCTTAATATAGCATATCATCGAATGTACGATTAATACCAATCATATACTTGACACCGATTGCAAGCGTTGCAACGTCTATGGCCTTTCTATACCATAGTATCCAGATATCCGACATTCCTGGTTAATACTTTTCATTGGGGGTATAATCTCCACAATATACATTCGATATTTCTTAACCATACCATTTTCTTTCCATACTCATTGGCTAATTGCTTCAATATTCGTTTGCATTTTCTTATTAGTTTCTTGGCGGTAGCTATACAATTTAAAATGGTTGATATTTTCTTCAAATAAGACTTATACAATATACGCCGAAGAGCTAATGGGTATTCGAATAGCTACAGAAAATCATAATTGGCATTTCAAATTTTTTATGTGGCTACGAGGAAAGTTGTCCAAAAAGGATAACACGATTCGATTTGAGGACATTATTATAGAGTTGAAGCCTTCGAACATAAATGGAATTGGGGTATTTGCAGCGAAACCCCTCAAAAGAAACGAATTTATAGCTGAAGGAATTCATAAAAATAATTAAAATGACTTAGTTTCTTGGGAAGAGGCAAAGCACCTGCCTATTTCCATTAAAGAGAAAATAAATAATTTCTGCATCTCCACACCTGTTGGCTTTTTTCCGCCTTCAGACTTTGATTTTAATAAACTTTCAATCGACTGGTTTATGAATCCCTCCTGCAAAGGGAATGTGGGATTTAATAAGAATGGCGATTTTAGAGCGATGAGAGATATTGAAAAAGGAGAAGAGTTAACCTATGACTATAGCTTAGCGGACTCAAATCCAAATTTTAGCATAAATTGTTCGTGTGGTAGCCGAGATTGTCGGAAAACAATAACCGGAAATGATTGGAAGGATGATGCCTTCAAAATGAGTAACCTCGAATCAGTGGGCCTGTTGAAATGCAAAGAATCATTACCAGGTATTTTTGCCTCACCCAACCTCATCAACAATTTACCTTCGTGACTGAATTTAAAGACCTGGTGCAATCCTACATCTGTCACCCAAACATTATTGTCCTAGTCAACTGTTAATCCATGTGGCATAATAAGCACATTGCCACCCCAACTATTTAAGATTTTTCCGGTTTGCCTGTCGAGCATGAGTATCGTATTAGCAGAAATTAAGGAGTCTAGGAATTCTTCTTCCAATAATTTCCATCGCCTGCCAGGTCTATGAAAAACAAAAACATTTTGACTGGTATCAATACCAATGCCTCCTGGCTGACTTAAAATATAACCCTCTGGCAATTGAGGCCAGTCATTTACCAATTCATATTCTGGCGGATTCCTTAGAGTTTGTAAAGCCTGGGGCATTCCTGCACTACAACAGCAACTAAAAATGAGTGTCACAAATATTAATCTCCGGTATTTATTTAGCATAATGTCCTGGAATAAATTTTTGATGTCGAAATGACAAAGTCAATCATAGTCGTTGCACGCATAATTTATTGCTCAACACTATAATGCTCAGAAATTAACTTTTTAAGTCTTGTAGCTTGGTTTTTCAAATCAATCACTTCGTACTTAAATCCGTTGTGTATTCCTTTAATATCACTTATTTCTAAAAGGCATTCGTTAATTACATCGGGATTTAGCGCTTTAAAATGCAGTTCATCTTTAGGGTTAATAATTTTGTCAGAATTTCTAGCTATTACTTTATCCCAGTCATCACTTTTAAGAATTAGCGGATACAATGTTCTGAGTTTTGCCTTTTGTGCGAGTGACGCTTCCTGCAACGCTGAAATAGTTTCTACATTTTTGTAATAATCCAAAATGCTGTCAGTAACCATTTTACTTTGTATCAATCTCATTTGTCCCGCGTTCTGCAATTGCGAAATCGTTCTCTCGCTTACAAATATTTTGATACCCAACTGTCGAATTAAAAACCTGAGGTCAACATAAGCATCGTTTGCTCTGGTATTTAAATCTGCTTTATTTAAAAGTTGTTTCAACGAATCAGATATATCTATATCTGTTTGAACCCATTTAAGCAAGGTCGGCAGTTTTCTTTCATCACTGCTTAAGTCTTCATAAAAAGACTGCATGTATTCTTTTTCTTGCCTTCGTTGTGCAAAACTTTCTCTTATTTGTTCTGCAAAAAAACCCATGGTTACCGCAAGAAAAATCATTAAGAACTCCAGAAAATATTCCCTGAACTTTTTTCTTTTGTGATGAAGGTCGGGATGATGATGTACTTCCATTGATTTCCTTATTACAGGTTGTATTCTTTTTGTAAGATCTTAATAGTTTCCGTTATTTCTGTATTAAAAATTTCGTAATCATCTTTTATGCCTGTTTGCAGGTAATAGCTGTATTTATTAAGCTTATCGGTATACATCATTATCGCATTTTTATTTTGCCAGTTTACAAGCGCTGTGGCAGGTACATCTGATAATTTAAGTCTGGTGAACAAAGGATCCTCGAATGCAATTTTCCCTGCGTTATAATCAGCCGTTCCATCAAGAAATGCATAAGAAGATATATCAATATCGTTTTGCATAGATTGCATCACATCAATAACAGGTGAAAAAAGTTTGTAATTACTTTCCAGCCTGCTTATTGCATTAACCGCT
>Ga0182024_10013437_pt1 | contig 15986 bp, 19 predicted proteins | sample P32metaG_FD_120480 | JGI IMG/M metagenome (GOLD analysis project Ga0182024, IMG submission 120480) | Permafrost microbial communities from Stordalen Mire, Sweden - P3-2 metaG (Illumina Assembly) | ecosystem: Environmental > Terrestrial > Soil > Wetlands > Permafrost | place: Sweden: Stordalen... | reverse complement strand
GCGAGCAGCACCGGGAGCTGGAACAGAAGGCGGCTTCGGCGGCATACATGGTGCGGTTGGAAGGCAAATCGAAGGAGTTCGGTTCCATTGTTCCCTTTGCTGTGCGGGAATTTCGAAACGCGGATCTGGGGTGGCTGATCCATCGCGAGATCTACCTGCGTGAGGTTGACGTCCTGCAACTGGAATACACTGCTCTGGCCCAATACGTCGCCGAATTTCGCCAGATCGCCTGCCTGCTTTTCGAGCACGACCTCTATTTCCAGTCGGTCGGCCGAGCCGTTCGGAGCGCGCGCGGAATTTTGACCAGAACAAAAACGGCGTTCGAGTATCTGCGGGCGCTGCGCTACGAGCTCGGCGTCCTGCCCAAGTTCGATCGGGTTCAGATCTGCGGCGCCGAAAACCGCGACTATATACAATCGTTTCTGCCCGAACTGCGCGGCAAGCTGGACGATAACCGCGCGGGCATCGCGATCTCGCGCTACGAGTTTCACCTGGATGGGCGCGAGCCGGACACGATGCTTTTTCTAGGGAGCTTCCGGCATGTCCCCAATCAGGAAGCGCTGACCTGGTTCACGCGAAAAGTTTTGCCCGCCGTACTGAAGCGCTGCCCGGCGGCGCGCCTGATTATTGTCGGCTCCGAGCCGCCGCCCCGACATTCCTTGCCCGATCTCGCGGGGATTGAGCTGCGCGGGTTCGTCGAAGATGTCCGCGAGCCGCTTGGCCGCTACGCGGTTTTTGTGTGTCCCATCCTGAGCGGTTCGGGCATGCGCGTAAAGCTGCTCGAGGCATTCTCCGCCGGAATCCCGGTCGTATCCACCCGCTTGGGAGCGGAAGGACTTACCGAGAAAGATGGCGACATCTGCGCGCTCACTGACGACCCTGTCCAATTCGCCGACAAGATCCTCGAACTATTTGCGGACGCCGGGATGGCGAGAAATATGGCCTCCCGCGCGCGGGAGCGAGTGGCGGCCACGCGCGATATGCCGGTGTTGACTGAGCGCCTGGTCGAGAGCTATCGGGCGGTGCTGCGTTCCAAGCGCGGGTAGTCACTTGCGCTGCACGCGTTCCAAGGCTTCCCGGAACGCGGGGTTGGGCTGGCTTTCATCGAGCGCAACAGCCTTGGCGTAATAATCGCGCGCTTCGGCTAACCTTCCCGCATCCTCACTCACCTCGCCGAGGAAGAACAGAGGGTACGGGTTATGACCGCCATCCAGTTCCGTCGAGCGCCGCAGGCAAATCGACGCGGCGTCAAGCTGTCCCCATTGCCAATAGATTTGACCCGCGCGCAGCAGCGCCAGCCAGTCGCCTGACCATTTCGCGCTGCTATTAAAAATGGCGTTGAGCGTTGGGAAAAGCACTCGATCCCGCTGCTCGCCGCTGGTGGCCTTTTGAAGCTGCTCGTGCGTCCACTGCGAGATCAGATTGCCATCCTCGTCAAAGCCGAAAGCATAATCATAATCGGCTGGATTGATGAGATCGGGCTTGGCGAGTTGAAGCGACCGTTCCGATTTGGCCGGCTGGCCGCGCGGAACCAGCACGGTCCAGTCTCGCCGGGGGCCAAATTCGGCGCGCACGTAACTGGCGGTGTAGAACGGATGGAAAGGCATGCTCAGGCCGGTGACTAAAATGTTGGTCGACCCTCCGGCGATGCGCTTTAACGCTGGGTATGCGGCCAGGATGTTGCGGTTGATCTTTTCCTGCTGGATGGTCCAACGATGTGCCTCATAACGAGACCGATTGGTCCACACAAAGATGAACACCAGCACGGCTGCGATTGCGATCTGGGCACGGAACATCAGCGCGCGCGAGGGCCGTGGAACAAAGAGCACCGGTGCGAAAGCCAATGTCGCTCCGGTCCACGCATACATGCTGTCGGTGTGATTCGGCAGAACAGCATGCGGAAGCACGGCGCATACTCCAGCTAAGAAAATCCCCAGCGCTTCCAGCCTATGCACCCGAGCGAGGGCAAACGCAGCGGCTACCGCAAGCAAAGCGACTACAGGAAACAGATGCGATGAATAGAAAACAACGCCATCGAAGAGATTCGCCGGCGCGAGGCTAGCATGATAGGGCGCAGCAGTGCCCGTTTCGAGCCGGATGACATTTTCGAGCGAATACGTGTTCGTGATCGCGGCCACAATGAACAGCGCCAGCGAAACGCCCAGCAGAATTCCCGCGGCCTGGCGCTGCTTTTTCTGGCGCAAAACGGCTTCGAAGGCCCACGGGCAGAGCGCCGATAGAAAATAGGTCTCTTTTGTGAAGGCTAGCAGCAGCATCAAAGCGCAGCAAACTGCCACGTAACGCTCGCGGCCAGTTTCGCGGTATTCCATCCACGCATGCAGCGCCAGCAGCAGGTAAAAGAGCGACAGCGTCGCGAAAGCGTCATGCAGGTAGTCCATGTAAAAGTCAGGGTGCGCGAAGAGCAGCGCGCAATAGACCAAGGCCGCCATCCAATAAACTCGATGGCCCAAGATGCGGCCAACCAGCGCGATCATGAGCGCCGCATTGGTTAATGCGATGCACACCAATATGAACAGGTAGCCGTGCAAGCCAAAATGTCCCAGAAACTGAAACGCCAGAAAGCCCAACGGCCGGGGCCAGGAGAGCTTCTCGAGCAGCGAGTGTCCGTCGACGCTGAGACCGGGCGGGAAATAAAAGTCGTTATGGTGCGGAGTCAAAGGATGAACATAGCCGGGAAACGCAAACTGCAGGCACAGAAAGTAAGTCAGAACGACAATCGCGAGTGCCTTCATTTGTACGCGGCGCACACCACGCGCTTGCGGCGTCCATGCTGCTCGTAGGCATCGCGCGGCGGTTCGATAATCTTGGTGTGGCGGAAGCCGGCCTGGCGCAGCATGAAGTCGAGCGCTCTCGGCGAGGGACAGGCCGCCATCGGGGACGCTCCGGTCTCGGCATTTTGGTTGTAAAACTCGCCCGATTCATCGATCAGCGCGAGGATGCCATGGTAGGGCCGCGTCCATTCCCGCGAACCCCATTCCGCGTAACCCTCCACTTCATCGACCACCTGCGTCTCCACGATGCAGAGCTCGCCGGTGATGCGGCTAATATTGCGCAGGCACATCATCGGATTTTCCAGGTGGTACAGAACGCCCAGGAACAGACACAACTCGTAGGGTGGGCCGTCGAGCTTCAGATCCTCGCAGTTGCGCTCCTCGTACGTGATGTTTCGAAGGTCCAACGCGTCCGCGACGAAGCGCGCCTTCTCCAGGCTGGAGGGACGCACGTCGATTCCGCGCACCTCGCGCAAACCCTTGCGGGCCATAGCGACCGAATAAAAGCCTTCGTGGCAGCCGATATCGATGCACCGGATCTCGCCCAGCCGGCCACGAAAATGTTCATCTACGGCCTGCTCCACCATGGCCAAGCGCGTCTGATGAATCGGCAGGACCTTCGGAGGCAACTCGGACGTGGTCCGGCCATACAGACCCAGGTCGAATTCATAGAACCACGGTCCAAGCTCGCCGATGCGCTGCTGTGCTTCCTGGGTTGTCATTCTTTATTGGATTCTCTTGAGCCAAGCACCCGGCCAGTAGGTGACGTTTTCGGTCAGCTCGCCATCGTGGAACATCCAAGGCGGCTGCTGCTGACAAAATTCGGGATGGCGCGCGGCGAATTCCGTAGCGGCCTCGAACGGGTTGTCCGATTTCCAAGCCGCCAGGCCGCCGGGCACGTCAGTCAAGTCGCGCATGATTCCGTCGGTTGCAATGAGGTAGGAGCCTTTGCTGACGAATCGCGCGTAGCACTCCAGTTCTCGCGCGACATGTTCCCGGGTGTGGCACGAATCGAGAATCACTAATACTGGTCCGGCGTGATCGATCAAGCGCGCTACCTGGGCGATAATGCCCGGGTCGGTGGAATCTCCTTCAAGCAGCGTGATGCGCGAACCGAGTAAGTGCCGGCTGATGGCTTCGCGGTCGGCGGCCGCGATCTCGCGATCAATTCCGATTACCCGCCCCTCGCCCAGCGCCTGGCAAAGCGTGGCATGAAACAGCAGCGAACCGCCGCGAAACACACCCGTCTCCACGATGACGCGCGGGCGCACTTGGTAAATCACTTCCTGAAGCCGCAACAGGTCTTCCGGCAACTGCAGAATCGGGAGTCCGAACCAACTGAAGTTGTGATAGTACTTCAAGCTCCAGCCCACGCGCACCCACTCGCGCGAGAGCGCTTCAAAGGCGGTCTTGGTGAAAAGTCCGACGCTGGTTTCAGCGCCGTCGACAACCTCAGTCAGTGTGGCGTCCTCGGTGTCGATGACGATCTTCATTCCACACCATTCTATCTAGATGGCTCGAGTCCGCAAAAAACAATCACAACTCGGCGCCGGTAGTAGTAATTGTGAGCCGGCCATGTTTCACGCCTTTGGTGCTGATCAAAGCATCGGCAATTTTTTTCACAACGCCGGCCTTGCCCTTCACCACCAGCACCTCCAGGCAGTTATCGTGATCCAGGTGGACATGCATGGTGGAAAGGATATTGTGAAAGTGCGAATGCTGAAGATTCGTCAATTTCTCGTTGAGCAGACGCACGTGATGATCGTAAATCAAGGTTACGGTTCCCACTACGTTGCTGTCCGGGCGTTCCCACGCTTTTTCGACTAGCTCGTCGCGAATCAGATCGCGAAAGGCCTCGGAACGATTAGTGTAACCCCGGGTGGCAATGAGGTTGTCAAACTTTTTCAAAAGGTCGGCGTCAATGGCCACGCCAATACGGCTAAGCTCGGTCATGAGTAATTGCCAGATTAGCGAAGCTGTGCTTGGAGCGGCAAGCGTCATACACTTATTAGAATCGTGCTACCGTAAAATGGCCGATTGAAATGCATATCCCGGATAATTTTCTATCCACGCCCGTATGGGTGTCGATGGATGCGATCGCAATTCCCGCCGTCGGGATTCTGGTCAAACGGGCGAGCCATGAATTAGAAGAGGGACAAGTGCCGCTGATGGGCGTTATGGGCGCCTTCGTGTTCGCGGCACAGATGATTAACTTCCCGGTGGGCGTGGGGACCAGCGGCCATCTGTTGGGAGGCGCCTTGCTGGCCTGCACTCTAGGACCGGCTCCGGCGGCGCTGGTGATGACCGCCATCATTGCGTTGCAAGCCTTGGTCTTCCAGGATGGCGGCGTGCTCGCGCTGGGCGCGAACGTCTTCAATATGGCGATTGCCGGGGTGCTGACGGGCTATCTGCCCTTTAAACTGTGGGGCGCGGGGAAACACCGGAAAAAGGCGATCTTCGCCGGCGCATTCCTTTCGGTGGTGGTCAGCGCGTCGCTGGCGTTGAGCGAGCTGCTGGTTTCGGGCATTCGAATGGCGCGGCCAGTTATCCTCGTTTCGCTCGGGCTCTTTCTAGTCAGCGCTCTTATCGAAGCCGCTATCACGCTTTCCGTAGTCCAAGCGCTCGAAAAGCTCAATCCCACGTTTGTTCAGAAACCACAAGCGCTCGGCACCCGCGCGATCACCTGGCTCGGCGGAGCGGCGCTGGTGGCCGGAACGGTGGGCTTTCTGCTGGCATCCACGGCTCCCGATGGACTGGAGCGCCTGGGCATCCAGCTTGGGCTGACCGCCAGAACCATAATTCACGCGCCATTGGCCGACTACGCCCTGGGATCTTTCCAATCGGCGTGGTTGCGCAGAGTAACCGCGGGTTTGGCCGGTCTGATCTTGATTTACGGCATCTGCGCTGCCGCGGGCCGATGGATCAGCAGGCAGAGGAGCGCTTGACTTGCATCACGTCCTGCTCGACCAGTGGAGCCACCGCACCAGCCCCCTGCATGCTCGCGATCCCCGCGCAAAAATTGTTGCCTTAATCGTTTTTTTGGTGGTGCTCGCAACTACCCGCGCCTACGCGTGGCTAACCCTGGGTATGGAAGCGGCCCTCCTGGTGGCGGGCGTTCTCATCGCGAATCTGCCCATCGGTGGATTGCTGCTGCGCGCCATGGCCGTTCTGCCTTTTTCACTGACCTTCGGCGTCGTCAGTTGGGCCGCGGGCGATCACGTACGCGCCATCGGCTTGGTCGAGAAGAGCTATCTCTCGACTGCGGCGGTGCTTCTTGTCATTGCAACCACTCCCCTGCCTCTGCTGCTGGGCGGTTTTGAGGCTTTGGGAATTCCGCGCCTGCTCGTGCTGATTGCGCAATTTCTGTATCGCTATCTGTTCGTCGTTTCCGAACAAGCGCAGCACTCGCGGTTAGCGGCCGCTTGCCGCCAGGGCAACCAGCAGCATCGTCGGATCCGCTTCAAGGCTGCGACGGGCGCCGTGGCGGTATTGTTTGCTCGTTCCTACTATCGGGCCGAAGGCATTCATCGCGCGATGATGGCCCGTGGTTTCCATGGAAAGCTCACAGCATTGAAGCCTCTGCGATTTCGTACCTCGGACGGCCTCTTCACTCTCGCAATAGCCGGATTACTCATCTTAGTGAGCACTCAATGACAAATGTCATCGAAGTGCGCAATCTCAGCTTTCAATACGAAGACGGGACCAAGGCCCTCGACAATGTGAACTTTACGCTCGCCGAAGGCGAAACGGTCGCGCTTTTGGGCGCCAATGGTTCCGGTAAGACGACCTTCATTCTCCAGCTCAACGGTATCCTGTCGGGCCAAGGGCAGATAACCATATGCGGCTTGCCGCTCGGCAAAGACACACTGCGTCAAATACGAGCGAAAATCGGGATGGTCTTTCAAGACTCCGACGAGCAGCTATTTATGCCAACGGTATTGGAGGACGTGGCTTTTGGTCCGCTCAATCAGGGCTTGAGTGAACAACTCGCAGTCGAGCGCGCCAAATTAGCCCTCGAACAAGCTGGATTGGGCCACGTGTTGGACAAGGCGCCTTACCACTTAAGCGCGGGAGAGAAAAGGCGTGCGGCTTTGGCGGGAGTGCTGGCTATGGATCCCGAAATCCTGGTGTTGGACGAGCCCACCACATTCCTGGATCCTCCCGCACAGCGTAACTTACTTAACTTACTCAGTAATCTTCCCCAGGCAAAAATCATCGTCACGCATAACACCCGGTTCGCTTCCGCGCTGGCTACGCGTGCCGGATTTTTCGACAAAGGCAGGTTAGTCGGCGAGGGGCCAATCGATGAAATCGTGCGCCGCTACGAGTGGAGCTACTCGGCTTTGCCCGAAGCGCCCGATTTGCGGTACTCCGCCCAGCGTCGCTTCTGAGCTGCAGCGATGCGTTTCCGAGCGGCGGCGCTCAACCGGCCCGGGCCCCGCTTTTTTCCGGTTCCAGCCGGGCGGCCCCGTCGGCCGGGCGCTTTTCCTAACAGAGATCTCACCTCTTGAATCTGCTCATCGATTCGCTGCCGTTGAAGTTCCAATCCTTCAAGGGCTGCCGTCAGCAGCGAGTGATTTTGAACCGTTCTGGCTGTACGAGGCATTTGAAACTCCTATCGGATAATCATATCCGAACTGTGTTAGTCGGTGTAACGTTACTTTGTTATGTTGATAACTCGGGCCGCCGTTTCCCCAAAGTTCAGCTCGGAAGAGTCGTCTTTGACTCGAGAATAAGAGTTACAGGCCCGTCGTTCACCAGGTGTACTTCCATCTCGGCCTGGAAGACGCCAGTTTCGATCATAATGTTACTTGACTTTAATTGATTCACAAAGTATTCGTACAGTTCCCGAGCTTTTTCCGGAGGTGCAGCCTCGTCGAAACTGGGCCTGCGACCTCTCTTACAATCGCCATACAAAGTAAATTGAGAGACGACTAACAGTCTCCCACCTACTTCCATGATGCTGCGATTCATGCGGCCCGCTTGATCCGGAAAAATGCGGAGATGAATTATTTTCTCCACCAGATAGTCTGCGTCCTGCTGGCTGTCAGTGCGAGCTATTCCCAGCAAGATCAGTAAGCCCGATCCTATTTGTCCGACCGTTTCGCCGGAGACATCCACCGAAGCGCTCTTGACGCGTTGGAGGACGATTCTCATCTGGCTATGCGCGCACGCGGGAGAGTGCGAGAACCTTCCAGTATTACATTCCAATGGTCCCCTGAAGACCTTACTACTAGGTAACCGTGCGGCAGGTTTCTAAGGTACATACCGTATCTCAACTGGCATCCAAAGCCCGGATAATAGAGTTGATGCTCCGTCGTGGTATCTTCAAGCGCAGACGAGTTCACAGCAGCATACCGGGAGGCTTCTTCAATTTTGAAGAGGAATCCACCACCACTCGTCTCTATGGATTTGGCCATGGGGACCACCTGCGCCTGCGCGACGAGTTTGGCAACATTTGGCGCGGCACCGCCGAAAAGATCAGTGACGATTCTGTCCGTTACACCTTCCGGGATGCCAACGGCAGAACTATAACCGGCGTTTCTGACGGTTATGGCATCGTTCTCCGCGACGGTCGCGGCAAGACCTGGCGCGGCTTCATCGACTAAATTCGGTCTCTCTTCACGGCATCCGCCGCCAGCCCGCCGAAATTACTCCCTTCCATCGCTTAAGATAAAAGTTCTTCGCCAGCAGTCCATGCGTTCTAAACGACAAATTGGCTACCAAGACGCGGGTGTCAACATCGATGAAGCCGACCGCGCCGTCTCCTTCATCCGGAAGCACGCGCGCAACACCTTCACCCGGTCCGTGCTCACCGACATCGGCAGCTTCGGCGGCGGCTATTTATTAACAGGCTGGAAAAAGCCTGTGCTGGTCAGTTCCGCCGACGGCGTAGGAACCAAACTGAAAATTGCCTTTCTCACCGGCCGTCACAATACCATCGGCGAAGATCTGGTGAATCATTGCGTCAACGATATCGCGGTTCAGGGCGCCCTGCCCCTTTTCTTTCTGGATTATTTCGCGGTGGGAAAGCTGGACGCGGACGTGGCCGGTCAGGTGATCGAGGGGATTGCGCGTGGATGCAGTAACAACGGCTGCGCGCTGATCGGAGGCGAGACCGCCGAGATGCCCGGCTTTTACCAGGCCGGCGAATACGACTTGGCGGGTTTCATCGTCGGCGCGGTGGAGCGAAAGAACATGCTAACCGGTTCGGCCATTCAACCGGGCGACATTCTGATCGGCCTCGCTTCCACGGGCTTGCATACCAACGGCTACTCCTTGGCGCGAAAGCTGCTCTTCGAGGTCGCTAAATGCCCGCTCGACCAGGCCCTCGCGGACCAACTGTTGAAAGTGCATCGCAGCTACCTGAAACCGATCCGCGCTTTACTGGACGTTCGGCTTTTAAAGGGCGCGGCCCATATCACCGGCGGCGGCATTACCGACAACACTCCTCGAATTCTGCCCAAAGGACTGGCGGCGCAAATCGATGTTTCCACCTGGAGCATTCCCCCGCTCTTCGAAAAGCTGCGGGAGATCGGCGACATCGAGCCGTCCGACTACCGCCGCACCTTCAATCTTGGTATCGGGATGATCCTGGTGGTGGCAAAATCTCGCGCGAAGAGGGCGCGGACGATTCTCGGCAGCCTGGGCGAAACACATTTCGAGATCGGCAAAGTGGTCGAATCATCCCGCGGTCCTCGGGTTCAATATGTCGGCGGTGGCGTTTGAGGCGGCTTGGAATCCTGCTGTCGGGGCGCGGATCAAATTTCGAGGCTATCGCCGGGAACGTGGCCGCTGGACGTCTGGATGCCGAGATCGCGGCGGTGATCTCGAATCGGCCCGACGCCCGAGGTCTGGAGATCGCGCGCGAACGTGGATTGCCGGCGTTGGTAATTCCCTCCAAAGGCGTTCCGCGTGAGGAATACGATGGGCGTGTCGTGGCCGAATTGCGCGCCCGCGATGTCGAATTAGTTTGCCTGGCCGGCTTCATGCGCCTGCTCACCGCCGAATTCTGCCGGGCGTTCCCCCGCCGGATTATCAACATTCATCCTTCCCTGCTGCCCGCCTTCCCGGGCCTCGACGCGCAGAAGCAGGCGCTCGAACATGGCGTCAAGATCAGCGGATGCACGGTGCACTTTGTCGACGAGCAGCTTGATGCCGGTCCTATCATTCTGCAAACCGCCGTGCCGGTTCTCGACGACGACACCGCCGAGACGCTTGCGGCGCGAATTCTCGAAGAAGAGCATCGCATCTATAGCGAGGCGATTGGCATCGTTTTGTCCGAGCGCTGGCACATCGAAGGCCGCCGCATTCTAGTAGAATAGCGGCCACTCCTTTGTCGATTCACCCCAGAACCTTTCTTCGCGGCAGCCGGTCTCTGCTGCCGGCCATTCGCTACTTGATGCAGACCGAAGTGCATGTGTTCGCCTTCTCGGTCTCGGCCGGCATGCTGCTCTCGTTTTTCCCTTTCCTCACCGTCATGCTCTCGCTATGCCACTATGTTTTCAAGTGGAAAGCCGGTGTGAATGCGGTTTATTTCGCCTTTGACGATTACTTCCCCGACACCTTCGGCCAATTCATCCGCCGTAACTTTGAAGTTTCGGTGGCATCGCGCGGGCCCAGCCAGATCGTTTCGCTGGTCCTGCTGTTTTTCACCGCAAGCGGCATTTTCAAGCCGTTGGAGGTCGCGCTCAACCGGGTTTGGGGCTGCCCGAGCAATCGGAGTTATCTAAAAAATCAATTGGTGGGACTAGGATTGATCTTCGCGTGCGGCGCCCTGACGCTGCTTTCCACGGTTTTCACGGCCCTCAATAACGAATTCCTGGGGGGCGTTGCCGGAACTCACGTGCCGTTGGCAGCCAACGTTCTCAGCCTCATCCTTTTCAAGCTCGCGGCGATTCCCCTCTCGATGCTGATGCTGTTTCTCATTTATTGGCTGCTCCCCAACTGTCCCATCAAGCCGGCCAGCATCATCCCGGCGGCCATCCTGGTGGGCTTGTTACTGGAGATTTTGAAATACATCAACCTCTGGACGTGGCCATATTTACGGGCGAAGCTGCAACTGGAATACGGTCCCTTCTACTACACCGTGACCATCATCTTATGGGGATTTTTGGCCGCATTGATAGTGTTAGCGGGAGCCGAGTGGGCCGCCCGGCGCTCCCGCGAACAACGCATCTGACTTACTTGTTCTGCAACGAGGAAATATACTCGGTTAGCCGATTGATGCGCATCTCCACCTCTAGACGACTTCCGCCGCCTACGTATCGGAATAAGAAGCCCCACGCCGGCATCGCAGGTCCATAAACGCCGCTGTGCTCCTCTCCCCGAATCGCATCCCTCACCACTCCGTAAGGAAAATGCCCATTGTTCCTTTTAGAGAGCGTGGTCAAGTCCGGTACGGGGACTCCAAACGCGGCTGCTGGGTGTCCACCCTTCGCGTCGCGCCCGTGGCATTCCCCGCAATAGGCCGTATACATCTCTTCGCCGGAAACAGTTACGATCGGCGAGTTCGGGTCAAATCGCGGCCGGGCCTTAGCGGCCAGCTGCGTAAAAACTAAAAACAACAGCAGGAACAAAACGAAGAACAACGCTAGATTCCGGAATCGCATGGTTATTCTCCTTTCCCACTGTAAGGGCCCGCACGCCGTCGACCACGCCAGAGGCCACTAACTTGCTGATAAAAAAGGCGATTGCGAGTAGCTCTCGCGAGGCTGAGAAGATTCCCCCAGCGTGATTTGCACCCCGTGGGCTATTCCTAGCAGTCCAGCGTCTTTAGGACGTCCAAGTCGACGTTGCCACCGGAGATGATCGCCCCCACTCTTTTCAACCCTCGAGGCAATTTGTGCTGTAACAGAGCGGCGGCGGGCACCGCGCCACTCGGCTCGACCACGACCTTCATCCGGGTCAGCATGAATTTCATGGCCTCGCGAATCTCCTGCTCGCTCACCAGGACGATCTCTTCCACCAGCTTCTGAACGATGGGGAACGTGAGCGCGCCCGGTATCGCGGACCGCAGACCATCCGCCATGGTTTGGGGAGGCGGAATCTGGGTTCGCTGGCCGGCGCGGAGCGAAAGAAACGTATCGTTACCGTCTTCCGGCTCCACTCCAAAGATCCGAATGTTCGGCCGCATCGCCTTGGCCGCGATCGAGCAGCCTGAGATCAACCCGCCCCCGCCGACCGGCACCACCAGCGCATCCAGATCCGGAATATCGCCTAGCAGCTCCAGCGCAGCCGTGCCCTGGCCCGCGATCGTCCACGGATGATCGTAAGGAGGAACCAGCGTCGCACCCAACTCTTCCGCCACCTGCTTACCGACCACTTCCCTATCCTGCTTGCTGCGGTCGTAGAAAATGATTTTCGCGCCGTAGCCGCGCGTGGCCGCCACTTTCGATTTGGGCGCGTCGGTGGGCATGACGATCGTCGCTGAAGCTCCCACCGAGGCCGCCGCAATCGCTACCGCTTGCGCGTGATTGCCCGAGGAGAATGCGACCACCCCGCGCTGCAATTGATCCTTCGGGATGGAATAAATGAAATTCGTCGCGCCGCGAATCTTGAAGGCCCCGCCGCGCTGGAAGTTTTCGCATTTGAAGAAAACGGAGGCTCCGGCGAGCGCATCAAAGGATTTTGAGGTGAGCACCGGCGTCCGATGCGCGATCCCGCTGATCCGCGCCGCAGCGGCCTGAATGTCTGAAAGTTGAACGTCGTCCGGCATCGCCCGCCCTAATACCCCGCCTTCTTGTCCACCACGTTCTCCAGCGGCTGGCCGTCGCGGAATCGTTGAAAGAGCTCGATGAATCGCTCCACAGCCAGCTCCAGCCAACCCACGGTGTGGTCGGCCGAGTGCGGCGATAGCAACACGTTACCCAGTCCATAGAACACGTGCCCTTGGGGCAATGGTTCTTGATCGAAAACATCCAGTGCCGCGCCCCGGATGCGCTTTTCCTGCAGCGCCGCGATGAGCGCCGCTTCCCCGATCAGGGGACCACGCCCCACATTGATGATCACCGCCGAGTCTTTCATGGACTTCAGCTCGCCTTCTCCGATCATGCCTCGCGTTTCCGGCGTCAACGGCATCGAAACCAGCACATAATCCGACAGGCTCAGCAGTTCGCGCAACTGATTCGGCGCAAAAATCCGCTCTAGCAGCGGGTCGGTTCCCGTACTCGCGCGCCGCCGCAACGCCATTATTTTCATGCCTAACCCGTGCGCCAGCCGGGCAGTTTCCTGTCCGATTCCGCCATAACCCACCACGCCCAAAACCTGGCCGCGCACCCATTGCACATCGAACTGCTCCCAGCGCCCGGCTTCTTGATTGCGCACCAGCCGCCGCAAATCCTTCGCGAAAAAGAAAATCGAAGCCAGCGCAAACTCCGCTAACGCCGGACCGAACACAGCGCGGCCATTAGTCAGCGGCACGGGGCTTTCGATCAACTCCGGCGTAAGAATCTTTTCCACCCCGGCCGACAGCGCATGCACCCAGCGCAAACGCCGCGCTATGGGGAGAATACTCTGGAGTTTTTTGCCATCGTGCAGGCCATTCAGAACCACCTCTGCTTTCGGCGCCGCACTGGCGAGGAACTCCGGCGTCTCGCCGACCAGCAGCTCGACCGGCTGCGGCAATCGATCCAGCAGCCGCAACCAGTTCGCCGACGGATTCGAAACTACCAGTACCGTAATCGGATCCAATAAAACAAGATAACATCGTGATGTGACGGCTCCCGACCGCTTGCGCGAACTTCCCGCCGTCGATCAGGTCCTCTCGCGCCTCGCGCATCTGGAAACGCGATTCCCCCGCCGTCTCATGGTCGAAGAAGTGCGGCGCGTTCTTTCGGAAGTGCGCGATGAAATTCGCTCAGGCACCCACAGCGACAACTCGTCCATCGAAACTCTGGTCGCACGCAACCTGGCAAGACTCGAAGCACCTTCGCTGCGCCGCGTCATCAACGCGACCGGCGTGGTCCTGCACACTAATCTCGGCCGCGCTCCGCTTCCGCAGTTCGAGCCGTTGTTCGGATATTCAAACCTGGAGTTCGATCTCGCCCAAGGCGCGCGCGGCAAACGCGACGTACACATCGGCGACCTGCTGGAACGGCTCATCGGCGCGCCCGGAATCGCCGTCAACAACAACGCCGCCGCGATCTATCTCGCTCTGAATGAGCTCGCCGCGGGTTTTGAGGTGGTGGTTTCGCGCGGAGAGCTGATCGAAATCGGCGACGGCTTTCGCATTCCCGAGATCATGCAGCGCTCAGGGGCCATCCTGCGCGAGGTCGGAACCACCAATCGCACCCGCGTCGAGGATTACCAGGAAGCCATCAGCGAACGTACTCGCTTGTTGCTGCGCGTGCATCCCAGCAACTTCCGGATCGAAGGATTCACGGCGCGGCCGTCGCTGGCCGAGCTGGTGGCGCTGGGCAAGGACCGCGGCATTCCCCTCTATGAGGATTTGGGCAGCGGCTGCGTGGCCGATCTGCGCGCCTTCGGTGTCCAAGAGCCGTTAGTGGCCGACAGCATCCGCGCCGGCGCGAATCTGGTCTCTTTCAGCGGCGACAAGCTGCTCGGCGGTCCTCAAGCTGGGATTCTGGCCGGCGACCGCCCGTTGGTCACGCGCCTGCGCCGCAATCCCATGTTTCGCGCATTGCGGCTCGATAAGCTGATCTATCAGGCGCTCGAAACCACTCTGAGGAACCTGCTGCTGGAGCGTTGGGATCAGATTCCCGCGCTTCGAATGATCTCGCAATCGCGCGATGAACTGCGCGCGCGCTCCGAGCATTTCGCTCAAATTTTGGACGGACTCCGCGCGGAGGTGACAGAGGGAAGCTCGCTCATCGGCGGCGGCGCAACTCCCGAGCAGCCGCTCGAAACCTGGCTCGTCGTCATCGATTGCGCCGACGTCGTAGAAGCCGAAAAGCGCTGCCGTCTCGCCGATCCACCGGTGATCGCCCGCATCGAAGACAACCGTCTGATCATCGATCTGAGGACCGTCCTCCCCGCCGAAGAGCAGGAACTCGCTCGCGTGGTTCGTAACGCGCTGGAATAGCAGGACCGCAGTTGCGATGTGGGCGCTTTTTTTATGAACAGGCCTTGACAACTTAATAAAATTAAGTTGAAACTTGAATATCTTAAGTTTCCATGGCAGACGAATCAAAATCAGTTGACTGGCAGGAGCTCACCAAGCTGACCCGAGGCGAGCCTCTCATCGTCGAACGCGTCCGCATCCTGGAGAAGGGCATCGCCATCGAAGGGCGTTTCGAGCTGCCCCAATTGGCCCGGCTCAACCTGGAAGATCAGGTCTTCATCACGGCCTTTGTCCGTTCTCATGGCTCGATCAAAGAGATGGAACAGATCTTTGGTGTAAGCTATCCTACGATTAAATCCCGGCTTACTCGAATCGCAAACAGCCTGGAATTTGTCGAAACGAACCCAGCGCCCTCCCGCGCTGAGATTTTGGGCCGGCTCGAACGCCGCGAAATCAGCGCGCAAGACGCCATTGAGAAACTGGAGGCTCTGAAATGATCCCCCTCACGTCCACGGTCTTCATCCGCACTCGACCGCACGGTTTTCCGATCTGGATTCCGCTTTTCGTAGTCTGGCTATTGCTCTTGCCGGTCGCGCTTTTGCTATTACCGCTGATGTTTGTCGCGTGTCTGGCTGTGCGCGTGAACCCGTTCCGGGCACTTTCGGTCTTCTGGCACATTATCAGCGATCTCAAGGGCACCGACGTCCGAGTCGAGGATCGCTCTTGTTCCGTATTAGTCCACATACCGAGGAGTTTTGTATGAATGAAAATCGCCGAAAAATTTTGGACATGCTGGCGACCGGCCAAGTCACGGCCGATGAAGCCGAGCGCCTGATTATCGCTCTCGAGAGAGACCAGACGGCGGCCTCGGCGGCCAACGGTACGGAGTCGCGCGCCAAGCCCAAGTACGTTCGCGTCCTGGTGGACGACAACGGCCAAGGAAAGACCGCAAAGGTAAACGTTCGCGTGCCCATGCAACTGCTTCGCGCAGGCGTGAGGCTGACCGGCTTGATCCCGGATCATGCCCGCGCGCACGTGAATAACGCGCTACGCGAAAAAGGCATTCCCTTCAATTTGAACCAGATCAATCCCGAGAATCTCGAAGAGGTGATCGACCAACTGGCCGAGCTCACCGTGGATGTCGCCGACAAGGACGCCACGGTCAAGGTCTT
>Ga0182024_10013436_pt1 | contig 15988 bp, 13 predicted proteins | sample P32metaG_FD_120480 | JGI IMG/M metagenome (GOLD analysis project Ga0182024, IMG submission 120480) | Permafrost microbial communities from Stordalen Mire, Sweden - P3-2 metaG (Illumina Assembly) | ecosystem: Environmental > Terrestrial > Soil > Wetlands > Permafrost | place: Sweden: Stordalen... | reverse complement strand
TTCTGGGGCACCGCGATCGTGCTGGTGGGCGTGCCGGGATATTTGTATTGGAAGCGAAGCAACCGGAAGGCTGCCGCAGTGGAGTAGAAAATGTTTGAAAGGTACACCGAGAAGGCGCGGCGGGTAATTTTTTTTGCACGCTACGAAGCCAGCCATTTTGGTTCGTCTGTGTTCGATACCGAGTCATTGCCTCGGCCTGCTGCGTGGAGACAAGATTGTGCGTACAGCAGAGACAAAAAAAAAGCACCCTGAGAAAACTCGGGGTGGTGAAAATTAGCTTTCCGCCCCGCCGTTCCGTGAGACGGGTGTCGCATAATGAGACTGGCGTCTCGCCCGACGGAGTTCTCGTTTGGCAAGACCCCTTCTAACTTATTGAAAAAGTTAGCGCCTGAGTGCTAATCCTTCCGTTCGACGCGATGGTCTCGGTCGTGCTTCTGATTCTGACATAACCGCGTGTTCTGGCTCCCCGAAGCTCTTCCTAACCGGGAAGAGGGGGAGCCCAACCGCACTTTTTGGCGAGTGTCAGTACCGGGCGAAAAACAGCAGTTTCCTCCACTGCTTTTTCTCTTCCCTGGCGGGAAGAGAAATCCTCGGTTGGAATGACAATTGTTTGAGTGACGTGATTGTGGGCGGGACAATTGGCGGAGCAAGGGGTGGGTTGCTTGGGTCAGCTAGGGACAGCAAAGGGGAAAACGAAGCAGGCCAGCACGGTTGCCGACTTGGCGCGTTTTTTCCCGGAAGCCACGCCGGTGCGGATTCCGGTACAGCTTTCGCGCAGCCATCCCGCGGTTGACGTCAAACAAGCGTCTGCTGGAGCGCCGGAGAGTGTGGTCACGGAGAGTGTCGTCTTAGAAAGTACTGTGATTGAATTTGGAACGCCGCGGGAAGTTTTGTTTGCCTGCACCATGCCGCTGGAATTCGCCGACGTGCTGCGGTTGCGCAATTCAGATGGCTCGCTGGACACGGAAGCGTCCGTGGTGGCGGTGCAATATCGTCCCGGCTCGACAATTGTGGCGGCGCGCTTTCGCAATGCAGTTCCGAACTGGATCGTGAAATCATGACAGCATCTTCCTCTACGCAGCCGGAATCGCCCGCTCCAGATCTAGCGGGGCTGTGGTCGAGCGCGCGGCGCCTCCACCCCATCTACGTTGAACTGGCACGCGAGTTCGTGATTGAAGCGCCGGCCTTTGCCGCGCTCGATGAGCCGGTGGACGCGCCGGATCGTGAGGCGGTGGAACAAGCCCAACAGTGGCTGCACGATATGGATGAACGCATCCAGGTGCACCAACTGCGCCAGTTTCTACAAACTAGTTCGCCGGTGGATAACGAAGGGCTGATAGCGCTGTTGCGGCATTTTATCGAAAAGACGGCGCGCACGGATTCCTCGCGCGACAAAATTGATTTCCTGCTGGTGCAATATTTCAGCCAGGTTGCTCCCACTGAACTGGGGGACGAGGCAGGAGACCTGGCTTACGTGGCCAAAGGATTGGAGCCGGTGCTGGGCGAAGTGGAACTGAAGGCTCCGGTATGGCTGAACGCGCTGGATCGAGTGCTCGATTCGGCGCGGCGCTGTCGCTCGCTGGACGAACTGCTGCACGGCGGCGTTCTGGAGCAGGGACGCAAGGCCAAGGCGCAGGCAGGCGATTTGTTTTACCTGCCGATTGCGCTGGTGGCGTTCACCCGCTTTGGATATCTGATGCGGCGCGCATTCTTCCGCCTGATGCTCACCGATCTCAATAACATACTCGATGGATTGACTGAACTGGAGGAGAAGGGCGTGGAGATCATCGATTGCCGGCGGGCACAGTTCTCCGCGCAGGAGCCGATTGTGCGGCTGCGCATGATTTGCCAATCCTGGAAAGTGATGTTTCAGGCGGAATACTCCTCGGGACAGCCGCTGCGGATGTTGGTGGATCTGCGGGCTTCCGTAGACAGCGCGCTCGGACGAGGTGCGGAAGCTGGGAATAGCGAGAATGCTGCGGAAGCAACTGCCGCTGCAAAACTCGCACCCGCGAAGATCTCAACGGCAAAGACCGCGCCACGGGCTGCAGCTGCAGGTGCGAGCGGAATGTCGGGGGCGGCAAAGTCCGGAAGCGCATCGGCTGAGAAGCCGGCGGCGGAGTTCACCACCTCAAACGACGACGCTCCCGAATTTGAAATCTCCGCGGCTACGCCGGAGTGGAATCCGGACGAGGATTCACAAGCGGGTCGGAAGAAGTAAGTGGAAACGGAAATCAAGGAGACCCGCGAAGGGTGCGGGAATCCAGACAAAGGAAATTTGAGTGGATCGTCCGACCGTACTGGTTATCTCCGACGATGTCGGGTTCTCGCGAAGTTTGACCGTGCGCTGGCAGGCGGAACGTCACGTGCCAACGTTCACCATACTTAGTGGAGATCTCTGGCCCCGCACTGTCGAAGATTTTGAAGTCGCCATTGTAGGTCCACTGCGCCGCGAGCTGCTTTCCGTAACTATTGAGCCGTTGCATTCGAGTTTGCAGCCACTTTTCTGCGTTTGTGAAGACGAGGCGACGGCGAAACTGGTGCGCGAACGCTGGCCGCGGACTTCAGTGCTGCGGCTCGACGAAAATTGGCTGGATGTGCTGATCTTAGCGGCGGGTGAAGCCGTCCACCGTGCCGCAGCCGAAGCCCGCGCCCGGGCTGCCGAACAGCAATGCTCCGCTCTGGAACGGCAGGCAATGCTGGGCCGCTATATGCTCGAAATGCGGCATGGCCTGAACAACGCGCTGACCTCGCTGCTGGGAAATTCGGATCTGCTGCTGCTGGAGCTGGGGAGTTTATCGGCTCAATCGCGTGGTCAGATTGAAACCATTCGCAATATGACGCTTCGCATCCATGAGGTAATGCAACGTTTTTCGTCACTGGAAAAAGAGATGACGGTGGTGGCATTACAGGCAGAACGGGACTCTGGCAAGAGCCATTTCGCGGTTGCCGCGGGCCGTTAACCCTGAAACTTGAACAGAGTGACTACAGTTGGCCGGCGGCAAAGGCTGCGGGAAAAAATTCACTCTGGCCTTGGGTTGTGTTGATAAATAGACTTTGGCGTGCTAGTTCGCCCCGCTTGGGGAAAGGTTTTTATGCATAGGTCACTTGCGGCCAGCACCATTCTGGAGCATGAACTTTCGGAGTTGCGCCTGCTGGTCGAACGCCAAACGGGTTTGGTTCTGGATTGTCCCAATAGCGCGCTGGCGGCGCATTTGGGCGATTTCATCGAAGCGCAGGAGTTGGACTCATCCGCCACGCTGCTGGATCGTTTGCGATCTCCGGAACAGGATCCATCTACGCTGCCGTCCTTGCTCGACGGGATGGTGAGTGCGAATACCGGATTTTTCCGTCATCCGGGAGCGTTGAATGCTTTGACGCGGCAGGTGCTGCCGCAACTTTGGGCGCGAAAGTCGGCGGATAGTCCTGGACCCATCCGCATCTGGAGCGCCGGGTGCGCGACGGGAGAAGAAGCGTACTCCATTGCGATAGCGGTGTGCGATGCGGTGAATCCGGCGAACGTGAGCGCCTCGAATAACGGCTCCGGGATGGGCACTGCGGCCGGCAAGAGTGCACGAAACGGAGGCATCGTGGACAGTCTGCCCGCGGGACAGCCTGCCGCGAAGCTGGGTTCCGGATGCTCGATTCACATTGTAGGCAGCGACTTGTTGCCGCGAAACATCGAAGCGGCCGACCGGGGAGTGTACCGGCAGTCCGCGCTCGAGGGGTTGCCTCCAGCCACGATTCGCAACTATTTTTCGAAGATTGGCACGCCCGCGGCGGCCGCAATGAACTTCGAGGCTGAGGCGGATGGCGATGGTCCCAGCGTATCTCAGCCGCCCGTCATCAGTGCGCACCTGCTGGTCAAGCCGCGTCTGCGCAGCCTGGTTACGTTTAACTGCATGAATCTGGCGCGACCTGGCTACATTGGAAGATTTGACTGCATCTTTTGTATGGACGTGCTGCCGCATTTCTCGCGGGCGCAGCGGCTCGCCGTGCTGGAACGCCTGCATCTCTACCTGGAACCCGGAGGATATCTTTTCCTGAGCCAAACCGAAAAGCTCTCGGCATCGAACTTGAATTTCCGTTCCGAAACTTTCGACGGGTATACGTTTCACCGAAAGCCGTTGGCAGCGAGCGCGGCTTACGGACGGTAGTTGAGCAAATTGTCTACTTTGTCTATAATAGACAAATGAAGACGGTTACCGCCACCGATGCGAAGCAGCGCCTCGCTGCTCTTCTTGACGCTGCTCAGCGTGAACCTGTTCTTATCCGACGCCAAAATCGGGATGTTGCGGTCATCATGTCCGCACAAGAATATGAGCGCATTCGCAAAGTCAATATCGACGAACTGGAACGAACGATGGACCGCATCAGCGCTCAAGCAGCAGCGCGGGGCATGACTGAGGAGATTCTCACCGACATTCTCAAGGGCTGATGCCCGAGGAATGATTCCCAAAGAATGATGCGCTGCGTCATCGACACTAACGTATTCGTCAGCGCCGCCGTGTTTTCACCTTCCGTTCCACGTCAGGCTGTGAGCAGAGCATTGAGGGACGGCCTCCTGCTATTTTCTGATTACACCATGGACGAGTTGAAGGAAGTTCTATTCCGCTCAAAGTTTGATCGCTATGTCAGCCGGGAGGACCGAATCCTATTCCTAGCTCAACTCGGAAGAGTAGCTGAGTTCGTGCCTATCATTCGACTCGTGCGCGAGTGCCGCGACCCTAAGGATGACAAATTTTTGGAAGTGGCGCTGAATGGGAGGGCGGATGTGATCGTTATGGGCGATGCGGATTTGTTGGGGATGCATCCGTGGCGGGGGATTTCGATTTTGTCGCCGACGGTGTGCCTCCAGAGGGATAATTGACCTTCTATGCTTCCGATAGACATTGACGAAGTTGGGCCCGAGCACGTCGCCGATCTTATATCGGAGAAGGTCGCCGAGCGCAGAACATTGGAATACAAAGGAGCGGGTTCCAGGTGGCGGCGATGACGAGAAGAAGGAATTTTTGGCCGATGTCTGTTCCTTTGCCAACCTCAACGGTGGGGACATTCTCTAGGGGGTCCGGGACGAAAGGGACGGCAACGGTAGGCCCACCGGCTTACCGGACCTTATCGTGGGTGTTGGAGGCACAAATCTCTCCGCCGAACGCGAGCGCTTGGAATCGATAGTTCGCGACGGGATCAAGCCCCGAATTCCGAGCATACGAACGAAAGACTTGCAGATTCCGGGGCAAGGATCAGTGTTGCTGCTGCGTGTCGGAAGGAGCTGGATCAAGCCCCACATGGTGACGTTTAAGGGCGGTAGCCGTTTCTATTCACGTCATAGCACAGGAAAGTACCAGCTGGATGTCCAGGAGATTGGCCTAGCGTTTGCAGAGCAAAGGTCGCTCGGAGAGCAACTGCGCCTTTGGCGAGCGGAGAGGATCGCGCGGATCCTTTCAGACGAGACTCCGGTACGGTTAGACGGCCCACGCAAACTCATACTTCATTTCGTGCCGGCGTCAGCTCTCGTTGGTACGCAACAACTAGGAGTTCTGCCAAGCGTGGTTAGAAATGTGCTGAGGCCGAGCAGTCTCTCAACAAGCACGGATTGCAGATACAACGCTGATGGTTTTCTGGTGTTCAGCCTAAAGGGCGAGTTGGGTCGCGCCGCCTACGCTCAGATATTTCGCAATGGATGCCTGGAGTACGCAGACGGATATATTTTGAATGCTGGAAGCAACTACGGCCGGCCAGGTGACATACCGAGCAAAGCGTTTGAGAAAAAGCTTCAGGAAGTGTTTGGCAATGCAATCTCAATCCTAAAAAGGCTCCAGATTGACGGCCCGGTCTATCTCTCCTGTACGCTTGTTGGAGTTAAGGATGCGGGCCTCTCACGCGACGGTATCGCGTTCTTCGGCGACGAAGTCCAGCACAGGTTTGACCGTCAAATTATCCAATCTCCCGAAGTAGAGATCGACCTGAAGGAGCCACCACCATATCGGATGTCTTTAATTCCCATCGTGGAGGCTATCTGGCAGGCAAACGGGTATGAGGGAACGCCTTGGCTCGCTGACTGGGGGCTCGGTGCCGAGGGGCGATAACGCTCTTACGCGAACAAAAACTCCTTCGTCCGCAACTCCTTAATCGTGTCCCGCAACTTCGCGGCCTTCTCAAACTCAAACCGCTTTGCGGCCTCGCGCATGTCGCTTTCGAGTTTGACGATGTAGCTATCCAATTCCTCCTGCGATTTGAACTCCGGCATGCCTTCGGCCTCGCCGCCCGTCAGATCGGTGTAGTCGGCGGCGATGATTCCGGCTAATGTCATATCCAGCGGACGCACGATCGACTCCGGCGTGATTCCGTTTTCGATGTTGTAGGCGGTCTGGATCTCGCGGCGCCGCAAGGTTTCGTCGATCGCGCGCTTCATGGAATCGGTCATGCGGTCGGCATACAGAATCGCGCGCCCGCGCAGATGCCGCGCGCAGCGGCCGATGGTTTGAATTAACGATCCCCACGAACGCAGGAAGCCTTCTTTATCGGCATCGAGAATCGCCACTAGCGAAACTTCCGGCAAGTCCAGACCCTCCCGCAATAGATTGATGCCGATCAATACGTCGAACTCGCCCTTGCGCAGGTCGCGCAGGATCTTGACGCGCTCGAGCGTCTCGATCTCCGAGTGCATGTAGCGGCACTTCACGCCCACTTCCGCGTAATACTCAGCCAGGTCTTCCGCCATGCGCTTGGTGAGCGTAGTGACCAGCACACGTTCGCCCTGTTCTACGCGGGCGCGGATTTCGTGCAGCAGGTCGTCGATCTGACCTTTTACGGGACGTACCTCGACCTCGGGATCGATCAATCCCGTGGGCCGAATAATCTGCTCCACCACTACTCCCGCAGATTTAGTCAGCTCATACGGACCCGGCGTCGCCGAAACGTAGACCAGCTGATTGGTGCGGTGGTCGAATTCGTCAAAGGTCAGCGGACGGTTGTCCAGCGCCGAGGGTAGGCGGAAGCCATATTCTACGAGGGTTTCCTTGCGTGAGCGGTCGCCGGCATACATGCCGCGAAGTTGTGGAATGGTCTGGTGCGATTCGTCGACGAACATTAAATAGTCGCGCGGGAAATAATCCAGCAGCGTTGGCGGAGGCTCGCCCGGCATGCGTCCGGTAAAATGCCGGGAATAATTTTCGATGCCGTGGCAATAGCCCATCACCTTAATCATTTCGAGATCGAACTTCACGCGCTGATGAATACGCTGTGCTTCCACCACGCGGCCTTGTTTCTCTAGTTCCACTTCCCACCAGGCCAGTTCTTTCTTGATCGACTCAACGGCCGTGGCCCGGGTCTCGTCCTTCATCACATAATGTGTTTTGGGATAAATGGGCAGGCGCACATACTTCTGCTTCACCGTGCCGAACAGTGGATCGATCTGCGCCAGCGATTCGACTTGATCTCCCCATAGCTCGATGCGGTAGGCCATGTCATCGTAAGTAGGGAAGACTTCGATCACGTCGCCGCGCACGCGAAATGTTCCGCGGCGGAATTCGCCGTTGGTGCGCTCGTAGAGGATGTCGACCAGTTTGCGCGTAATGTCTTCGCGCGTGATCTTCTGACCTTTTTCCAGAAACAACATCATGCCGTAGTAAGCTTCGGGCGAGCCGAGGCCGTAGATGCAGCTGACGGAAGCCACAATCAGCGCGTCCCGGCGTTCAAATAGTGATCGAGTGGCCGAGAGTCGAAGCTTGTCGAGTTCATCGTTGATGGTCGCTTCTTTCTCGATGAACAGATCGGCGGCCGGAACGTAGGCTTCGGGCTGGTAGTAGTCGTAATAAGAAACGAAATACTCAACCGCATTATGCGGAAAAAAATTCTTGAACTCGTGATAAAGCTGCGCCGCCAGCGTCTTGTTGTGAGCCATCACCAGCGCGGGACGGTTCACCGCCTCGATGACCTTAGCCATGGTATAGGTCTTGCCGGAGCCGGTGACGCCGAGCAGAACCTGATGCTGCTCGCGGTCATACACGCCGCGCAGCAGGGATTCGATGGCGCGGCCCTGATCGCCCTGCGGTTTGTAATCGGAAACGAGTTTAAAGTCCATGGCAGAAGCGCCCACAGAAAGCGATTTCGCCGAGTGGGAATCTTTCTATTATAAACGCAGGTCAGACGGATGGGATCAGAGGCTACGAGCGTTCACTGCGGATGCGGGGGCCTACTCCCAGCTTACTTATGAATCTCGATTGCCACGACGGCAGCGGCATTCTTGTTCGAGGACTCCACGTACTCAACTTTTGCTGATCGGCCTTCCAGATCCGTGCACGGGTGGAGATCGCCCTTCAGCGTTAGATTGAGTACGTATTGCACACTGAAATAGTTGTTGGCATGTAACGCAAGCGTTTTCCCACCCGAAGTCACATTAAGATCCATCGCCGGAGTGGTGCAGTGGACGTCGCTTAATACTCCGATCAGGAACCGGTGTGGGCCGGTCGGAAGAGGCTCGTCGCTCTTGCTGAAACTGGTGGCGTCGACCTGGGAAACGTAGCCGGACGAGGTGACATCCGGGGTTTCCAGGTTCCCCATCTGGCTTGCGGACGACTGCTTGCGTTCCTGAAACTGTGCGTATTCCTGCGCGTGCATAAGGAAATTTTCGGCCATTGCAGTTTCTTGCGGAGAGCTGGCCAAATGCATGGCGTTTCGAATTACGCTTACCGCATCGCTTCCGCGTCCCATCTGTAGCAGGATGTTCGCTGTATCCATGCGATAGCTCAAGTTTGCTGGATCCAATTGAACTGCACTCAATGCCATGAGGCGTGCTTCGTCATAATGATCGCGGCGCATGGCTAAGAACGCTCCCAGGCGGTCGTAGCTAGGCGCAAAATTCGGATTCAGCTTGATGCTGGCGCGCAAGCTGCTTTCAACCTGAGATTGTTCCACCTCGTTCATCACTCCACTCATGGAAATAGCGGCGAAGTAGTAATGTGCCAGGAAACTTTGCGAATCAAGCTGCACTGCCTGTGCATACCAGTTGCGCGCTGCGTCAATATGTTGCTCGCGAAATTCCAGAAAGCCCATGGTTTCGTGGGCCAGAACATTATTCGGATCTGCGGGAAGGATCTGCGCAAGAAGCGCACGCGCATCAGCGGCTCTGTCGTTATAAGCCAGAAAATCGGCGCGCGCCGCATCGGCTTGGAAAAGAGTCAGCCCGCGAGACTCGAACTTGCTGTCATCTACTTCAGTAGATCCTGCCATTCTGAGATATTGAAAACTGGCTTGCCTCACATACGCTTCCAGTGCCGATTGCAACTGCTTCAAGTCTCCAAATGCGCGAGTGGCGGCGGTGATTCCGTCGACGTTTTGGGCCAGTGCCTGCGCGTAAATTGTGAGGCGCTCCGTCTTGTCGCGGAAATCCTTCTGTTCCAGGTAGTGGGTGAGCGCCCAGGACTGTGCGTAAAAGATGGAACCCTTATTTTCTTCGTGGTAGTAGGGCGAGGAATGGTCGACCGCGAATAGGGTCGCCAGCGGCATCAATCGGTTTTCGCGCAGCAACTCCAAATTTGCCGGACTAGGCTGACCCAGTGCGACTTCTTTCTCGCGGATTTCAGTATTTTCGTAATATTCCGCCAGGCCTTCGTTTAACCAGAGTGGAATAAATTCCGCCTTGCTTAGGAGCAGATGCGTGTATTCGTGATAGACGACCGCATAGGGATGCTCGCCTTCAGCATCCAGCCGCAACAGAACATAGTTTTTGTCGGCCCCGCGCAGGAATAAGCCGCCCAGTTTGAGCTGTCCCTTGGCCAGATAAGCTGCTGGTTCGAGCGCGCGAAAATCTTTCTCATCCTTGATGGCGAGAACAGTGATCGAACCGAGATTATCGATCGGTATCTTTGGGAAGAGCGTATGAAAAACAGAGCGCATGCGCTCGAACTGATCCGCGACGCGGCGCGCCTGCTTCTCGTTGGAGTTGGTGATAATAGTGAAATGCGGGCTACGCACTTCTACCCAAGATTCTGACTTTGCCCACGCAATCACAGGCAAGAACAGAGCCAATAGCAGAACGATTCGTTTGTACATAGGGGCTGACCGAGAGACCCGCCGCGCATAACCGCAGCAGTGTACATCCGGATGGCCGCCCCTACAACTCCGCCAGCGCCCGATGCACCAGATAGATGGAGATCGATCCTTCACCCACGGCGGCCGCAACGCGCTTTACATTTCCCGCACGGACATCGCCGACGGCAAATACGCCCGGCAGGCTGGTTTCCAGCATTTGCGGGGCGCGCGGCAGCGGCCAGTTGAAATCATGGGCGAGAGGATCCAGGTCGCGCCCGGTGAGGATGAAGCCTTTGTTGTCGAGTAACACGCATCCTTTCAGCCAGTCAGTGCGTGGAGAAGCGCCCGCCATGATGAAAACGTGGCGAATATCGTGCGTGGACGTCTCTCCGGTTTTGTTGTCTCGCCAGGTCACTTTTTCCAGTTGCGAGTCTCCGTCCAGACCCACAATTTCCGTGCAGTAATGCATTTCGATCGCGGGATTCTCTTCAATGCGCTGGATCAGGTAGCGGGACATCGTGTCCGACAACCGCGCGGACCGCACCAGCATATGAACTCTGCTGGCGGTTTGCGAAAGATAAACCGCGGCCTGGCCGGCCGAGTTGCCACCGCCTACTACAATTGCATCTTCCTTTCCGCAGAGTTGCGCCTCAATATAGGTGGCGCCGTAGTAGACGCCCTGGCCTTCAAACTTTTTCAGGTTGTCGATGTTCGGCTTGTTGTAGGCCGCGCCGCTGGCGATTACAACCGTGCGCGCGTGAATCGTTTGGCCACAGTCCACGCTCAGTTCATAGGGGCGCCGCTCACAATTCAATTTCGTCACGTTGTTAGCGATCAGTACTTTCGCGCCGAACTTCTGGGCCTGCGCGGCGGCTCGGCCGGCGAGTTCATTCCCCGAAATTCCCATCGGAAATCCCAGATAGTTTTCGATCTTCGAACTCGATCCCGCCTGCCCACCTGGAGAGTCGGCCTCGATCACCAGAACATCCAGACCTTCCGATGCGGCGTAGACTGCCGCCGCCAGGCCCGAGGGTCCCGCGCCGACGATCACCAGATCGCGCAACTCCGACGGTATGATGTGGGCGTTGAGCCCGAGGCATCTCGCCAATTCCTGAATCGACGGACTACGCAGCACCGTGCGGTTGTTGCAGATAACGACAGGAACTTCTTCCATGGTGACGTGAAAACGGTCGAGCAATTCCTGAGCGCTGGTATCGGTATCGAGATCGACGTAGGTGTGCGGATGTCCGTTGCGGGTGAGAAACTCGCGCAAACGCAACGTCTGGGCCGAGTGCCGGGAGCCCATCAAAATAACGTTTCCCCGGCCCTGGTTGATCAACGCAACCCGCCGCAGAATGAAGGCACGCATGAAGATTTCGCTGAGTTCCGCATCTCTGGCGACGAGAGTTCGCAAATCATCGCTGCACATTTCCAGAAATTCGCCGGCCTGACTTACGCGGCCCCGTACGAGGCTCCGGCGGCCCGAGATCATCGTGATTTCTCCGGTGAATTCGCCAGGCCCATGCTTAACGATCAATTGCTCGCCCCGCAGGTCAGGCTGGACGATTTCCAGGCTTCCAGAGAGCAGCACGAAAAACGGAATGTCGCTGTCACCCGGCTCAAACAGGATGTTGCCAACTTCCACTTTCCGAACCTTGCTGGCAGGACGAATACGGTTGATCTGGTCGGCGGTAAGTACAGGAAAAGCCTCGCCACGAACGTCAGCTGAGAAAGGTGTTAATTGCGTAGACATGGTTTCCCTCGGCCACGGCTGAAGAATATCGAGATTACTAGATGACGCCAAAAGGGATTCCGGTTCATACGGGATGCGCGAGGCGACGAGTTTATTCAGGAAACGGCAATTTCAGGCTGACCGGAGGCGCCGGTTATTTTTTCTGCACATCTTCCACGGCCATAATCTTAGTGGTGGCGCGGAATTTCTTGTAATCGCGAAAACTCTGCTCCACATCGACGTTGAAGTTCTTGAGCAGGGCGAGGCGCACATCAACCTTTGCGGTCAACTGACGCGGCAACCACACTTCCTGATTGACCCGCGTTTGCTCCAGCATGAAGCGCGAGCCCTTATGAAAGCGAGCCAGGAATAGTCCCCAGGAGACGGTATCCAGGCATTCCACATCCATTTTGGCCAGTTGAAGATCGCTCTCGTCGATCCAAACCCGCCCACGAAACTTCGACAGAAATTTCGATTCCTTCATGTGAGGCACAAAGTCCGGGCGCGGCTCGCCATCGATTACCCAGGCCTCGCGGCCGCCCACAAGTTCCGTTCCCACCAGCTTGAAGTTGTAGGCGTCGGCTACTTCGCGCACGAACTTGCGACCTTCTTCGCGATCTTTTTCTTCTTTCTCTTCACGCTTCCTGCGCTCGGCATCCGATTCGTTCTTACGTTTGTCGATGAACTTCTGAATTTTCTCGTCTTCTTTGGCCGCGTCCCTGGCGTCGAGCGGCTTATCGTCTTTTTGAATGAGCCGCTGGACCTGTTCGCCGTAAAGCTCCATCACGTCGTAAGTCTTCACTTCAGTCGACTTCACCTGGCCCTTGCTGTCGAGCCTATGTTCTTCGTCGCGTTCCACGTAGGTGTAATCGCGAAGCCTCTTATCGTTCGCCATGTCCTTATCGGCGACCACGCGAAAGAGCCGCTGCATCTGCTCCTGCGAGAGCGCGCCATTGGCGTCGGGCTTCAAATCGAGCAGGGAACCGGCGTCTGGCGGATTGCTCGTGGCATTGCTCTCCGCAGAATTCGCGGCGGGCGCGGTCTGATCCTGCCGACCATAGGCCAATGCAGAAGCGAGAAGCAAAAAGAAAATGAGGACGCGATGAGCCACGTACCCATTCTAGCTTTTATCCGAAGCAGTACGAAGCAAGAGTCATGAAAAACAAACGGTCCTCAGCCCTGTCGAGACAAAAATTGTACAAACTGATGACGCACCAGTGACAAGTTTAACTGGGATCGCTCCTAACCTCGGTTTGCGTCCCAGGTGGAGGCGCAACTGAAGGTCCGCAGACATTCCTCGCACTTCAACTACCAAGGAGAACTGACAATGCCCCGTTTGATCAATCGAAACCTAGCGCTAACCTCGGCCCTCGGAGTGATGCTAATGATTATCTCCAGCGCGGCCGCGGCGCAATATCAACTCACAAACCTAAGTTCAAACCAGGTAAAAGCGGCTACACATACAGATCCTCTGCTGGTGAATGCGTGGGGAATGGTCCATGCACCTGGCTCGCCGTGGTGGATCAGTGACAATGACTCCGGATGGGCGACCCTTTACGACGGCTCCGGGAACACCGTACAGCAACTGAAAGTAGTTATCCCGACAGCGGGAAACGGCCCAGATTCACCCACGGGTGCAAACGGCCCGGGTTCGCCAACGGGAATTGTGTGGAGCGCATCCACGACCGGTGAGTTTCAAGTGGCGGGATGGCCGTCGATTTTCCTGTTCGCCACGCTGGATGGAACCATCAGTGGGTGGACTCCTAAGTCGAACACCAATCAGGCGATTATTGCAGTCGACACCTCGACCAGTAGGACTCCGTCGGTCTATACCGGGCTGGCCATCACGAACAAGGCCTCTGGCAACTTTTTGTACGCCGCCGACATGGCAAACAATAAGGTGGATGTGTACGACGGAAATTTCAATCTAGTGACCTCGATTACTGATGCTGCCGTGCCTGCGGGCTTTGCGCCGTTCGGAATTCGCGACATAAATGGATTGGTTTATGTGACTTTCGCCAACGTTAAGGGTGGGAATGGCGGCTTTGTTGACGCATTTAAAGAGGACGGCACGCCGCTGACCCCGGGAGCGCATTTGATCCAAGGGTTACCGCTCAACCAGCCTTGGGGAATCGCTGTGGCCCCGGCAAAATTTGGGCCGTTCAGCAATATGCTACTGGTTTCAAATAACACCAATACTGGAACCATCAACGCCTTCAATGCCACGACGGGGAAATTCGTGGGCACGATCAAAGACTCTGGCGGCAAAGTCATTTCCATTGACCAGCTTTGGGGAATTGATTTCGGCGATGACTTGGGAAGTAACGGAGGGAAGAACCAGTTGTTCTTTACGGCTGGTCCGAGCGGCAATCTGGCGGGAACTTTCGGCACGATCATGTTTTAGCAGTCAGTGTGCTTCCGCTGACCGGGACGATTCTTGCGAATCGTCCCGCCGCATTTTAGGCTTTCGGCTTTCGCGCCTTGCCCAGACATTCCGCCTGAAAAAGTCGTTCGTCCACGCGATGCAGGCGTTTCGCCATCGTGGGAGTTATCAGCGGATAGTGCTTTATTTCGAAGAGGTGGTACACGATGAACCACACGGGTTTGTCGGTGGTCATCCAGTTTTGGCGATCGAATCGTTTCAAGTTTACGGGCACTGAAAACCGCCGCAGCGTACGCTCTCTCCGCAGATTGAAGTAGATGTTGAAATAACTCAACGCCAGTTCGCGCAGCGTGCGGTAGACCGGCTCGCGCCAGCGGCACCCGGTGAAGTTCGATTTGGCCACGGCGCCCCAGCATCCGTTCTGGCGAAAGATAGCGATCACGTGGTCAGTGTCGTGCTCCGCTTCAAAATCGAGCAGCAGCGGAGGATATCCGTTGGCGCGCAAGGCGGCGGCGGCGAAGATGGCGCCCTCGAGACAATGCGCAGTTTGTTCGGCTAAGACTCGCCGCGGAGACCATGCGGTATCGGCGAGATGATAGGGAGCATCGTCGAGAAATTTCTGAATGCCGTGAGGGTCTTTCATGCTGCGCAGTTTGCGCAATTCCGAAGGGGTGAAGGCGGTTGCGTCGTTCATCGTCCGCATGAGTTTACATGAGAGCGCGGAACCATAAGCGGGAAGAAGGCGCCGTGCTCCGCTCTAAAGGAATACTTGCGCAAGTTCTTGCGGCGCGTCCACGGTCACGTCAGGGGAACTCGCTTCCAATGTATGCGGCGCGAAGCCGTAGTTAACAGCCACGGTCCAGAGGCCTGCGTTGCGTCCGGTTTCGACATCCACGTGAGAGTCACCGACGATCGCGGCTTCTTGCGGAGCGACACTATGCTCTTCGAGCAGCTTGAGAGCGCCTTCGGGGTCGGGCTTTTTCGTGGCGAAACTATTTCCGCCGTAGACTTTCGTGAAGAAGCGGCCCAGGCCGAGTGCCTCAACAATGGCGCGTGACGGGACCACAGGCTTATTCGACAGCACGGCCATCTGGCGGGTGCCATTGCATTGTGCGCTACCATCACCGCTCGAAATCTGATGGGATGAGTTCTGAATCGCGGCCAGCGATTCGTGAATGCCCGGGTAAACCGTGGTGTGGTCGAGTTTATGCTGTCGATAGTAAGACAAGAAGAACTGCAGACCTTCGCGTACGACGGCCTCGCCGACCGACTCTCCGCCGAGAGCGCGCTGAATCAGAACCGGAGCGCCGTCGCCCACGTAGCTGGCGATAACGTCATCGGGCAATTCCGGCCGTCCGATGTGGCGTAGCGCCGCATTAACCGAGTGCACCAAGTCAAGGCGCGAATCTATCAGAGTGCCGTCGAGGTCGAAAATTAGCAGCTTGATGGTGCGCGGGTCGAACGCGCGGCGGGTCTGGATCATGCGTGTTAGTAGGATAAACGATCGCGACGGTAGAGACGCTGCCTGCACGCTGTTGTTCTCGGCTTCGAAGAGGTAGAACGGGATGCGCTGTCTCTGTCGCCCGCTCGCGTCCTCGGCCCTTATAATTCCGGCATGGCAAAGAGTTGGAAGACGCGGTTGATTCATTCCGAGGTCAGAGTGCCGCAGGGATACCGATCGCTGGCGAGCCCGGTGTTTCGCGGATCGACTACGCTGTTTCCCGATGCCGCTTCGGTGAACGACAGTTGGGACCAGCATGAAGTCGGCTACACGTACGGCCTCTATGGCACGCCTACAACTCTGGAACTCGCGGGGAAGATCTGCGAACTGGAGAACG
>Ga0182024_10013435_pt1 | contig 15988 bp, 11 predicted proteins | sample P32metaG_FD_120480 | JGI IMG/M metagenome (GOLD analysis project Ga0182024, IMG submission 120480) | Permafrost microbial communities from Stordalen Mire, Sweden - P3-2 metaG (Illumina Assembly) | ecosystem: Environmental > Terrestrial > Soil > Wetlands > Permafrost | place: Sweden: Stordalen... | reverse complement strand
GCGGATGCCTCGGTAGCGCTCTTCGATCAGATCGTCCGGGGACAGTTTCTCGCTTTGGCCGTAGTTCCACTCCTGACGGACTTGCTTGTGTAGCGCTTCGGCCAGCGCTTCGGCCAACCGATCGGCCAACGCCTTGACGAGGATGGCGCTGTAGTCGTCATGCTTGCGCTCGTAATCGGCTACTAAATCGTCGACGCCGATCCCGGTCGTGACCGCGAATCCTCCCAGGTAATCGGGGCGCCCACTGTCGAGCGGAGCGATAAAATCAGCCAGCGCGAAAAAGGCCGACTGGCCTTTGCGTTCCCATTGTTGCCGCAGGGTGTGACAGCGCGCCAATTCGTGCTGGCCGGTTTCATCGGCGTAGAGCACGATGTCGTCGCCGACGGCATTGGCTCGCCAGAAACCATACACCGCTTGTGCCTTGAGCAACTTTTCGCCGACGATGCGATCGAGCATTCGTTGGGCGTCGTCGAACAGCGTCCGCGCTTCCTTTCCGACCGTCGGGTCGTCGAAAATCTTTGGGTACTTCCCTTTCAGTTCCCACGACAGAAAGAAGGGGGACCAGTCGATAAACGGCAGCAATGTTTCCAGCGGATAATCGGCCAGCAGACGCGTGCCGAGAAAAGCGGGACGCTCGATCGGGGCCGTGGACCAATCGATGGTGAATTTCTTGGCAACCGCCTCGGCATAGGGCACCAATTGGATCTGTTGCCGGCGCTCATAAGAGGCGACGAGCTCCTTCTGTTCTCGCACGTTGCGGGCCAGGAAGGCATCGCGTTCGTTCGGATTGAGCAATCCGTCGATCACGCCGACCGACCGCGACGCATCGAGGACATGGACGGTCGGTTGGTGATAAGCCGGCGCGATTTTTACCGCCGTGTGTTTGGCGCTGGTCGTGGCGCCGCCGATCAACAGGGGCAGGTTGAAGCCTTCGCGCTGGAGTTCGCGGGCCACGTGGACCATCTCGTCAAGGCTGGGAGTGATCAGCCCGCTCAGGCCGATCAGGTCGACTCCTTCGCGGCGGGCGGTTTCCAGAATTCTTTCGCAGGGGACCATCACGCCCAGGTCGATGACCTGGTAATTGTTGCAGCCGAGCACGACGCCGACGATGTTCTTGCCGATGTCGTGAACGTCCCCCTTGACGGTGGCCATCAGGATTTTGCCGCGGACTTTCGGCGACCCGCTCTGTGCCTTCTCGGCCTCGAGATAGGGGAGCAGATGGGCGACCGCTTGTTTCATCACCCGCGCGCTCTTGACGACCTGGGGCAAAAACATCTTTCCCGCGCCGAACAGGTCGCCCACGACCTGCATACCGGCCATCAGCGGACCTTCGATAATCGCCAGCGAGGTCGGATATTGTTGTCGCGCTTCCTCGACGTCTTCCTCGATGAAGTCGACGATGCCTTTGACCAGCGCGTGGGCCAGGCGTGCTTCGACGGCTTCGGCCCGCCAGGCGGCGGCACTGACTTCAACGCCGCCGGTTTGTTTTTTCACGGTCTCGGCAAACGCGATCAGCCGCTCGGTGGCGTCTGGCCGGCGATTCAACAGCACATCCTCGACCAGATCGCGCAGCGCGCCCGGAATTTCGTCGTAAACCGCCAGTTGGCCGGCATTGACGATGCCCATGTCCATGCCGGCTCGAATGGCATGGTACAAAAAGACGGAATGCATCGCCTCACGCACCACGTCGTTGCCGCGAAACGAGAACGACACGTTGCTGACGCCGCCGGAGATTTTGGCACCCGGACAAGCCGCCTTGATTCGCCGCGTGGCCTCGAAGAAATTGACGGCATAGGGGTTATGTTCTTCGATACCGGTGGCGACGGTGAGAATGTTGGGATCGAAAATGATATCCTCGGGGGGCATGCCGACCTCTTCGGTCAGCAGGCGATAAGCGCGCTCGGCGATCCGCACTTTGTCGTCGGTTTCGACGGCCTGCCCTTGCTCGTCGAAGGCCATCACGACGACCGCGGCGCCATAACGATGGACCAGCCGCGCGTGGTGCAGAAACGCTTCTTCCCCTTCCTTGAGGCTGATCGAATTGACGATCGACTTGCCTTGCACGCACTTCAAGCCGGCCTCGATGACCGACCATTTCGAACTATCGATCATCAACGGGACTTTGGCCACGTCGGTTTCGGTGGCGATCAAGTTGAGAAACCGCGTCATGGCCGCAGCACCGTCGAGCATCCCTTCGTCCATATTGACGTCGACGATGTTCGCGCCGCTTTCGACCTGCTCGCGGGCAACCGCCACCGCCGGTTCGAACTGCCCGTTGAGAATCAACCGCGAGAATTTCTTCGAGCCGGTCACGTTCGTCCGCTCGCCGATCATCGTGAAATTGCTTTCGGGCCGCAGAACCAGCGGCTCGAGTCCGCTCAGCCGGGTCAGTGGCTCGGGCCGGCTGCGCCGCCGCGGCGCCACGTTGGCCACGGCCGCGGCGATGGCCCGGATGTGCGCCGGCGTGGTGCCGCAGCAACCTCCCACGATGTTCAACCAGCCATTGCGGGCGAACTCGCCCAGTGTGGTGGCCATCATCTCGGGCGTTTCGTCGAAACCACCGAAGGCGTTCGGCAAGCCGGCATTCGGATAGCAACTGATGTAAGTCGGCGCGACGCGCGACAGCTCTTCGATGTGGGGCCGCAGTTTGTCGGGTCCCAAGGCGCAATTGATGCCGACCGAGAGCAGGTTGGCGTGGGAGATCGAGTTCCAGCAGGCCTCGACCGTTTGGGCCGAGAGCGTCCGCCCCCCTTCGAAAATGGTGAACGACGCCATCACCGGCAATCGCAAGTTATGGTCTTCGAAGTATTTTTCGATGGCGAACAAACAAGCCTTCAGCACGAGCGTGTCGAAAGCTGTCTCGGCCAGCAGCAGATCGACTCCTCCTTCGACCAGTGCGTCGATCTGCTCATAGTAATTGTCGACCATTTGATCGAACGTCACGGCCCGATACGCCGGATCGTTGACGCTGCCGGAGACCGACAATTGCTTGCTCGTGGGGCCAAGCGATCCGGCCACGAATCGACGGCGGTCGGGAGTTTCGAGGTTCATCTCGTCGACGGCTCGCCGCGCCAGGGCGACCCCGGCCAGGTTCAGTTCGCGCACATGGTCGACCATCGAGAAGTCGGCCATCGACACGCGCGTGGCACCAAACGTGTTGGTCTCGATGATATCGGCCCCCGCTTGGAGGTATTCGCGGTGGATCTGGTAGATCGCCTCTGGCTGGGTGATCGACAACACGTCGATGAAATTTTGCAGGTTCTCGCCGTGCGTGGCGAATCGCTGGCCGCGATAATCCTCCTCCTGGAACTTGTAGGCGTGGACCATCGTTCCCATCGCCCCGTCGAGGATCGCAATCCGCTGGGCTAACAGGTTTTCGAGCAACTGGTGTGTGTCGGGAGGTGTTGCAATGGCCATAGTTGGTTCAGCAAGCGACTAGGTGAAGACGAGGCGCGGTATGTAAATCAGCGGCTATTGGCAAACTAGGTAAGGATGCGCAGGCTCTCGCTTTGTTCGCAAGGGGCGTGGCAGCAGGGCAGCGCAAGACGGCTGGCGGCTGTCTCGCCCCCCGCGAGTGCCAGCCCTTAACCCAGGCGAGTTCTTCGCGAACTATTTAGTATCTCACACGCTGCCAAGCGTTGTAAACCCGGCGGCAATGATTGGTTAGCGACCCCAGCGGCAAGGGTGCCGGTTGAACCGGTCGTCGGCTCACTTGACGGCGGGAAGCCGCCGACCGAGGTCCTTCCGCGGGAACACCCGGCAGGGGTTCTCTATTTTTCGCAGTCGCTGCGATCGTCATAAGACTCAAGACCCGCACGGCCGTTACCGATAGAAGACAAAGCATGCCGCGCGCACCGATGCGCGCCGGGTGAGTTGAGCGTGCCAGCGGCTGGCCGTTGGCGGCGCGCCCTTGACGGAGATGAATCAGGCGAGCGAGTCGCGGCAACCCCCAATTTTGAACATTCGTTTTTCAAACCCAGAGCAGCGCATGGGATCCTCGTCACTTGTCCAACAGACGCCCGGCGATCCCGGCGAGCCCACCAGTGGCGAGCCGACGATCATGGCCTTTCGCCGGCCGGCCGATCGTCCGGGGTCGGTGGGCGGCAAGTCGCAGTCTGGCAATGGGCAGTCTTTTGGCGACCCCGACGCGCTGCCGATTGTGCTCAGGCTGCCCGATCTTAGCCGAGACGCAAGCGAGCCGCCCACTGTCGCAGCGGTCGGAACGACGCGACCGTGGATTGGCATCGTTATGTGGTGCGCCACCGGCGCGCTGGCGGTTGTGGCCGCTGTGTTGATCTTTACCGGCAAGCCCGAATCGCCTCCGCCAGCCGACGAGGCTCCGCAGTGGCGCTCCGATTCGGCTGCGACCGACGGCCCGCAGAACGCGCGAGGCGCCAGCGACGCTGGCGCCGTGTACGACTCGGGCCGGCCCATGGATGGGGCTGCTGGGACGCCGGCGGCCAACACCAGCAGTTCTCAAATGGTGAATGGATCCGGCCGGGCCTCGCAGGGGTTCTTTCCGGGGCGTGAACACGTGCCGCCGGGAGAACCGTCGGCCGCGGCTAATTTTTCCAGCGATCCGGCTCCCTTGGGCAGTCCGCCGTCGGCTGTTCCTGGCGCTATGATTCCTGCCGGCTCGAGTCCTGGCAACTCCGCTCCAGGCAGCAGTCTTCCGCCGAGCGGACAGCGTCAACCACCGACAAACGAATCGAGCCCACCCACCGGCCTCGACGGTGAGTGGCCGCCGGCGGCTCGGTTGCCGGACGAGAGCAAGCTCCAGACCAACGGCCCGCGCACGGCGGTGCAGCCAAACACCGCCCGGTTGGGTGGCGGAATTCAATACCTTGAAACGAGGCCAACCACGCGATGACCGCAGTCGATCGAGCCTTTATCAAGGCTTACACCTCGCGGCGTTTGGTGCGCGGCACATTGGCCGACGTGGCGGCGGAGCCAAGAGTTTCGTCGCCCAAGGAGGTGACGCTCGGACGCGGCTCGCCCTCCTACCGGGTCGACGGGCCGCACGCTGCTGCCCTCCCACATGCGGCCGGTCCGCATGCAAAGACGGTAGCGCGGAAATCGCGGCGGCCATCGGCGGAGAATGGTGAGCAAGCCGGCGCGTCACGTGCCGAGGCAATGAGCGAGCGCGCTGGGCGCGGGGAACGTGTGATCGTCTCGGTTTCCGATTTGGCGACCACGCCCGACTGGATCTGGCAGCGCCAGCCGCACCCAGTCTTTGCCGATGAAGCCTCGACGGCTGGCCCCGCGATCGAAGCGCCCGCGACCAAAGCTGCGCCCGCAGATTCGCCGTCGCCGGAATCGCAGATGCCGGAATCGCAGATGCCGGAATCGCCGCCGCCAAAGCCGCCACTGGCCAAATCACTGGCGCCCAAGCCGCCGTCGTCCAAAGTGCTTTCGCCCGATATCTTATCGCTCACCATGGCATCGGTGGGTGCCGTGCCGCCGGCTGGCCCGATGGGAATGGCTGGGCTGGCGGCAACGGCTCCGCCGCGAATCGTCGCGGCTTCGGCGGCGTCTCCGAGGTCGGGGCCGCTTTCCTCATTTACGCTTGCGCCGCGCATGGAAGACCGTTTGCAGCCCGCCTTGGAAGTCGACCAATTTCTCTGGCCGGCCGAAATCGCAGAACTGGGGGACACGGCCGCCGCCGCACTGGATGCGTTTGCGACCCAATTGATGGACGGTGCGCGGCGTGGCCAACGACGGATTGCGCTGGTCGGCGCGTCGCCGGCCGCGGGAACGACGACCGTCGGATTGTGTCTGGCCCGCTTGGCGCGTGTCAAGGGAGCGTCGTGGGGCTTGCTCGACGCCAACTTCGATCATGCGGCGCTGGCCACGCGGTTGGGAATCGCCCAGTCGGTCGGCTGGCAGGCGGTCCTCTCCGGTCGGGAGCGACTGGCCGATGTCTCGATTGCTTCGCTGGACGATCATCTGGTCTTTGTTCCCTTGTCGCCCGATGGAGTCGAACTGGACGAACTGGCCTCAAACTTCCGTGCGCCGGTGTTGTTTTCGATGCTGGCCGACATTGTCGATCTGGTGCTGGTCGACGCCGGACCCGCCGAGGAACGGCAGATCAGCCGGCTGGTCGCGCTCGTTCGGTCTGCCCGTCTCGACGCGGTTTATTTGGTCTACGACGAGCGTTCGACCGCGCCCGGCGAGTTGGCGGCGTGTGCCGGTCGACTGCAGTCCGCTGGAGTTTCTGTCGCCGGGGCGATCGCCAACTTTGCCGCTTCCTGAAAATCCGATTCCTTCACAGTAGCCGGCGCAGCGAGCGCCTCCAGGTGACCGCGATGTACGAGAATTACTGGCAGTTGTCGGCCAAACCGTTCGACGGGGGCGGCGACGCACGGTTTTATTATCCGAGCGAAGTCCATCAAGGCGCCTTGCTCAAACTGCGCTACGCGATCGAGAGTCGGCGAGGCGGGGCACTACTGGCCGGCGCGTCGGGGTCGGGCAAGACGCTGCTGGTCCAATCGCTCGCGCGACAATTGGCCGAGAACTATGCGCCGTTCGTTCACCTGGTCTTTCCGTTGATGACCCCGACCGAATTGCTCGCGCTGTTGGCAACCGAACTGGGGGCGGCGGCATCGACCGATCCGCTTTCGGCCGATCACTGCATCCGCTGCCTGCAGAGCTTTTTGACCGAGAACACCGCCCGAGGACGCCATGCGGTGGTCGCCGTCGACGAAGCCCAACTGTTGATCGATACGCCGGTCATGGAAACCCTGCGGCTGCTGACCAATCTGACCCGGTCGGCCGAGCCGATGTTGACGCTGCTCGTCGTCGGGCAAAGCGGCCTGCTGCCGGCGCTCGATCGGATGCCGGCGTTCGAAGAGCGGTTGGCCGTGAAGTGCCTGTTGCGACCGCTGAGCGTGGATGAGACGGCCGCGTATGTCAGCCATCGACTCAGTGCGGCGGGCGCTCGGCAGGACATCTTCACCGCCGACGCGCTGACACATTTGGCTCATCTGGCCCGGGGCAATCCGCGGCGGATCAACCGTCTGTGCGATCTGGCCTTGCTGGTCGGCTATGCCGAAGAGCAGCGGACGATCGGGCCCGAACAGTTGGATGTGATCGCCGACGAGTTGGTCCACGTTTCGCCCGACGCCTGAGCGGTAGAAAGCCGAATGCCGTTTGCTCGGCAGGGCGCCTGTGGACTCGTGGATCGCGCATGCCGCGCCCCGCTTCTGCCAATCGGCTGTCAGGCTTGCCCCCCCGCATTGCGGTGGTCCTGGGTGCGATCCGGACTCAATGGGCACTTCTGCAATGCCGTGGTAAACTAGCCGGCGCTGTTTCCATCTACGAAAGGGGTTCTATGTCACACGTTCTTAAGTACGCTGCCCGATATTTCCGGGTGGATGTCGCCGAAATTGTAACTCCCGACGACCCGACCAAGGCAGTGTACGCCGGTTGGTGCAGCGAAGCTTTCCGCGAATTGAAGGATATGCCGGCCCAGTCTTTGTCGCGCTTCATTCCTGGGCCGGCGGTTTCGACGCGTGCCGAAGCAATCCAGCACGCCTACGCTTGGATCAAGTCGACGTGGGATACCCAGCAGGCGAAGCGGACGTTCAAGCCAGACCAAAACGTGGCGGTCACCTACATCGTCCGGCTGTTCAAAGACGAGCATGTGGTCGATTTTGAATTCGCGGACTTTACGGAGGCGAAGACATTTGCCCGAGCGGCTGAAAAGTGCATCGATATTACGAAAGTTGGAATCACCAACAACGAAAGTCCGCAGTATTTGACGGTGTGGGAAAAAGGCTAAAATCCGTCAGCTTGCCCGAGGAGTCTCCCCTGACTTTCTCCGGCCGGACGACCGAAAGCGCGGACGATGCCATCCAACGTTGAGATCAAAGCGCGGGTGTCGGACATCGCCGCGCTCCGTGAGCGCACCGAATCGATCGCGGATGGCCCCGCCGAGATTCTGGATCAAGAAGACATCTTCTTCGCGGCGCCAGAAGGCAGGCTGAAGCTGCGGATTCTTGGACCGGCGCGCGGCGAATTGATTCTCTACCATCGGGCCGACCTGGCCGGTCCCAAGACGTCGCATTATCGCATCGCGCCGACCAGCGAGCCCGAAGCGCTGCGGGAAATTCTGACCCGCGTCCTGCCGACGCGCGCCGTCGTCCGCAAGCGGCGGTGGCTTTACCACGTGGGCCAGACCCGTATCCATCTCGACCAGGTAGACGGGCTGGGCGCGTTTGTCGAATTGGAAGTCGTTCTTCGCGCCGACCAGTCCGCTGAGGCCGGAGGTGCCGTTGCTCGGGATCTGATGCAGAGGCTCGACATTGCCGAGGCTCAACTGGTGGAACAGGCCTATGTCGATCTGCTCGCTCCGGGGGCGTGAATCGCATTTTTTGGGGCGTTTCGACTTCTTCCATCGGAGGGATGCATTTTATTGTGAACCCGTCCCGCGAGGGCTATAATCTGCGGCGAGATTGATTCTGCTTGAAACTTCAGCCACACACCCTCGAAGACAAAAGAGAAGCCGATATGACACACACCAATCCAGCTTGCAGCGGTCTTTCGTCCAGTTCCTTGGCGACGATCAACCGACGGAATTTTTTGAAATCGGCCGGCGCCGCGGCCTTGGCGGTTACCGCCAGCGCGGTGTGCGCCAGCCGGGCCAGCGCCAAAGATGCGCCGGCGATCTATGCACTTCCCCCCCTCCCTTACGCCTTCGATGCGCTGGAGCCGTTCATCGATGCGACAACCATGGAAATCCACCATGACAAGCATCACCAGGCTTATGTCAATAACCTGAACGCGGCTCTCAAGGGGACCGACATCGGCACTCCGCCGATCGACAAACTGATCGCCGACCTTGACGCCCTGCCCGAAAACATCCGCACCGCCGTGCGGAACAACGGCGGCGGCCATGCGAACCACAGCCTGTTTTGGCTGCTGTTGAAGAAGGACGGCGGCCTGCCGACCGGCGACGTCAAAGCCGCGATCGATTCGGACTTGGGAGGCTACGAAAAATTCAAGGCGGATTTCAAGAAGGCCGCACTGACCCGTTTTGGCAGCGGTTGGGCCTGGGTGAGCGTGAACAAGGACAAAAAGCTCGTGATCGAGAGCACCCCGAATCAAGACAGCCCGATCATGGCCGGCAGCTCGCCGATTTTGGGCATCGACGTCTGGGAGCACGCCTACTACTTGAAGTATCAGAACAAGCGACCCGAGTATGTCGACGCGTTCTTCTCGATCATCAACTGGCCGAAGGTGGCCGAGTTGCATTCGGCCGCGATGAAAGCCTGATGCTGGCCGCGCCGCGAGACTGCCGTGCGATTATAATGACCGTTGCGGGATAAGCTTTTCGCCGGTCGAGCGGTGCGATTTCATGCTTCTGGGCTACAACACCAACGGGTTTGCACATCACGACCCGATGGCCGCGCTCGGGTTGCTGGCCGAAATCGGCTATCGCAGCGTGGCGCTGACGCTCGACCATGGGCTGCTGAATCCTTATGGCGACGATCCGGCCGGCGACGTCGATCGTTACCGACGGCTGCTTGCCCGATTGGGATTGAGATCGGTGATCGAAACCGGCGCACGGTTTTTGCTCGATGCGCGCGCGAAGCACGAACCGACGCTCGTATCGGCTCAGGCGGCTGATCGCGCGCGGCGCATCGACTTTTTATGCCGATCGATCGATATTGCCGCCGCCCTGGGGAGCGATTGCGTCTCGCTGTGGGCGGGAGTGCTGCACGATCATACTCCACCGGCGGCGGCCTGGAGCCGGCTGATCGAGTCGCTCGGGCCGGTTTTGGAACATGCCGAGCGGCGTGGCGTGGTCGTCGGCTTCGAGCCGGAGCCGGGGATGGTCGTCGACACGTTGGCGAGCTTTGGCCGGCTCAAACAGCGGTTGCCGAGCGACCGACTGCGGCTCACGCTCGACTTGGGTCACTTGCACTGCCAGGGGGAGCTGCCGATTTCGGACTGGATCGCAGCGTTCGGTTCGGAGATCGTCAACGTCCATATCGAGGACATGCGTGCCGGCGTCCACGAGCATCTGATGTTCGGCGAGGGAGAGATCGATTTTCCACCGGTGATCTCGGCCCTGACAGCCACCGGCTACACCGGCGGGCTGCACGTCGAGCTCAGCCGGCACAGCCACGCTGCCGTCGACGCGGCCCGGCAGGCATTTGCGTTTCTCGAGCCGCTGGTGGAAGCGAGTCGCGCCAGGGCGGGTTTTGGCGACGGTTGACGCCGGCCGCGGCGGCAAAGTCTGAAAAGTGCGGGCCGGACGCCCCCTTTTGCCAACCGGTTTCGGCCAGCTTATAATCGCGATTGCTGCTCCCGTAGTTTGTCCTGTCCTTCCCACACTCCCTCCTTCCTTTGATAGCGGAGCCTTTCATGCCCGAACCCCCCTCGACACCGTCGCCCACCCCTGCCACGCGTCGCGAGTTTCTCAAGCAGTCGAGTTTGATCGTCGCCGGCGGCACGTTGGCCGGCGCGCTGGGATCCGCGCGAAGCGTTCATGCGGCCGGCAGCGACACGCTGAAAGTCGGCTTGATCGGCTGTGGAGGGCGCGGCACCGGCGCCGCCGCCAATGCGTTGGGGGCCGACGCGAATGTCAAACTCACGGCGCTGGCCGATACGTTTGCCGATCAGATCGAAAAAAGCCTGGAGCAGTTGCGGCCGAACCTGGCCGACAAAATCGCGGTTCCCGAGGATCAAAAATTCGTCGGTTTCGACGCCTATCAAAAACTGCTGGCGACCGACGTCGACGTGGTGCTGCTGACCACCTCCCCTCATTTTCGGCCGATCCATCTTCAAGCGGCCATCGCCGCCGGCAAACACGTCTTTTGCGAAAAGCCGGTGGCGGTCGATGCCCCCGGCATTCAATCGGTGTTGGCCTCCGTGGCCGAGGCCAAGCGGAAGAACCTGGCCGTCGTGTCGGGCCTTTGCTATCGCTACGATCTGCCCAAGCGCGAGCTGATCCAGCGCGTCCGCGACGGTGCGATCGGCGACATCCGCACGATTCACACCAGCTACAACACCGGCACGCTCTGGCACAAAGGGCGCAAGCCCGAGTGGAGCGAGATGGAATACCAGATGCGCAATTGGCTCTACTTCACCTGGCTGTCGGGCGACTTCAACGTCGAACAGCACGTCCACAGCCTGGACAAGGCCGCCTGGGCGCTCGGCGACGAGCACCCGGAGCGGGCTTATGGTCTGGGTGGCCGGCAAGTCCGCACCGGCGAGGAATATGGCCAGGCGTTCGACCACATGGCCGTCGTTTACGAATTCCCCAGTGGCGTGCGGGTGTTTGCCAATTGCCGCCAGATGGCCGGCTGCTCGGTCGACGTGAGCGACCACCTGTTCGGCACCAAGGGGACCGCCGAGATGCAAAAGGGAGCCATCGAAGGGGAGAATCCCTGGGCCTACCGCGGTGCCAAGCCAAACATGTACGACGTCGAGCACCAGGAGATGTTTGCCAGCATTCGCTCCGGCAATCCGATCAACAACGGTCACTACATGGCCAACAGCACGATGATGGGCATCATGGGCCGCATGGTCTGCTACACCGGTCAAACACTGACATGGAAAGAGTGCATCGAGTCGAAGGAGAACCTTTCTCCGCCGAAATACGAGTGGGGTCCGGCGCCGACGGTGACCGTGGCCAAGCCCGGTTTGACGCCATTTGTTTAAACCCACAGGGGGCGCGCCGCGGACCAGACGCGTCCGGAAGGCTATCAAGTCCCAGGCGAGTCCCCCACCGTTCGATCCGATTGAGCGCCGTCGCCTCTTGTCAGGCGAAGGGAGTAGATCGACAGCGCCAGACCGATCAGACACAGCAGGAAAACGGGCATCGTCGCGTTCAGCCAACGTTGGAAATAATGTGCCGTCCCGAGCGTCGTCACCTCGACATAATGGTCGTCGACTCGTTTGATTTGCGGTAAGACGATGTCGTACCAGGCCTGCGTTCTGCCGGTCAATGTCGTGCCGTCTGAGAGGGCGACCGTATCTAGACGCGGGTCCGTCAGCTTGCGGTAATCTTCCGCCGAATAGATGCGACACTGGTAGCTGTCGGCTGGAAGAATCTGATACTGCGCGTGATAGAGCAGGAAACGCATCAGCGCAGCTTGGATGACAAATTGCCCAGCGGCGAGGAACAGAACACAGATTAGAGCGAGGGATAGCAATCGCTGCCTCTGGGTTCGCTCACGCCAATTGCTTGCCAGAGACGACATTGTCAGGGCCTTTCGTTAGGAGCCTTCATGACGCCCGGCAGCGGCGGAGAACGGTTCCAACCGCAAATCGGCATGAATCGAAAAGGAATCGCCGCGGCCCCGGATCACGTTTGGAAAAAAAACAGCCCACGGGGACCAAACCCCGTGCGCTGTTGGATTGCAACGTTTTCCGCCGCGACCCATCGGGCCGCCACAACAGGCTACTTGGCCTTGGAGCGGTTCCAACCCGTGCGTGGATCGGGAGCCGGTTGCTGCTCTTTCTGATAGCCGGCCAACTGAATTACGTTGACCTGCGGCTCTTCCGGCTGCTCCGGATTGTGGGCTGCGTATTCCTGGCGACGACCCATGCGAGGGGTTCCGTCGGGAATGAGCATGTCGCGATTGCCGGCCAGCAAATTGCTGACGCCAAGCGACGGATAGTGCTCGCCCGCCTGGGCCTTGTCTTCCGGCGCGTACCGAAAGATCATCCCTTCGTAGTTCCGCAGGATAACGGCGTTTTCGGAGGCCGAGATCAGGTAGTTGGGCATGAGCGGAATCTTGCCCGCTCCGTGCGTGCCGTCGACCACATAGGTGGGGACAGCCAGCCCGGAGACGTGGCCCCGCAGCCCTTCGATGATCTCCAACCCCTTCCAGACCGAGGTCCGAAAGTGCCCTGCCCCGACGACCGGATCGCAATGGAACAGGTAGTAGGGCCGGACCTTGATTCGCAGCAGTCCGCGGACCAGGGTGCGCATGGTGGCCACCGAGTCGTTCACTCCCTTGAGCAGCACGGCATGGTTGCTGACCGGCATGCCGTTGGCCACCAGACTGTGAATGGCGCGGGCCGTTTCGGGGGTGATTTCGCGAGGGTGGTTGAAATGCGTTTGGATCCAGATCTTGCCTGCGTCACGCAGCAGGGCAATCAACTCGGGATCGTACAACCGCTGGGGCAATGTGACCGGGACGCGGGTGCCGATGCGCACCACGTCCAAATGGTCGATGGCGGCCAGTTGGGTGACGAACCAGCGGAGCTTGCCCATGGGGAGTGACAACGGATCGCCGCCCGAGACGATGACGTCGCGAATCTCGGCATGGTCGCGGACGTATTGAATCATCCGCTCGTCGTTGTGGCTGGGGGCATCCCAGCCATCGCGGTCCATGGTGACGCGTTTGCGCGTGCAGAACCGGCAATACATCGAGCAGACATGGGTTGTCACCATCAAGGCCCGATCGGGGTATCGATGGGTGAGACCGGGGACGGGCGAGTCCTTATCCTCTTCCAACGGATCCTGCAGCTCTTCGCCCGAGGTGCTCGACAATTCTTGCGTCGAGGGCAACGATTGCAGGGCAATCGGGTCGACGGGGTTTTCCAGATCGATCAGCGAGAAGTAATAGGGCGGAATCGCCAACTTATACTGCTGTTCGAGATTTTCCAGGCTTGCCAGGTCCTGGGGTGAAATTGGCAGGAATTCGGCCAACTGAGAAGTGGTCCGAATGGCGTTCTGCATTTGCCAGCGCCAATCGTCCCATTGTTCCGCCGGGACATCCCTCCATTTTGGATGTCTCCGGCTGGTACCGGGGGGCTCCTCCGATTCGTCGGGCAGGCTGCCGCCAACGGTAATTCCACTCACGGAGACCGCGGTCGACGCGGTTTCGAGTCGATTCATGTTGAGCGAATCCCTCCTCTAGCTGAGACTCGTAGTCGAGCCCGAGCGACGGTCCAGTGGGTCGTCGGGCGTCCCAAAACTCGCGTGCTTATACCATCAATCTCCAAGATCGACAAGCATGCTTCGCGCCCACGAGCCATCTTTTCTCAGCGCTTGATCAGAATTATTCGTCAGCCTCCTTTTCAGGCAAGAGTTGATCTTGATTCGTTTGGCGATTTTTTCTAGGGCGGACAAAAACGGCGCCCCGCGGGAAGCAAAACGACGGATCCCTTTGGCCCGACAGCCGACCGGCTGACGGGGCGCATCGCGAGGGCCGTGGAGCGGCGGCGGGCCTGTGGGATGATGCCGGTTTGGGGGCTCGCCGATCGCTCCGTCAGCCTTTCTCGGCGGCAAAGATCGGGCCTCTCGCTTGTTTCCGCCGCTACGCGCAAATATCATCGAGCCATTCTCCCGTCCTCCCCGCCAACTGGCCTTTTGGCCGTACAGGAATTCAGCGCATGGCAACTCCCTCCGCTTCGAACCCGCCGGCCTCCGGTTCAGCTCGGCTGACGACCACCCAATGGCTGATCGTGGTCCTGGCGGCCATCGGTTTTGCCTTCGACATCTACGAGTTGCTGATGGCTCAGTTCGTGTTGCCGCCGGCCATCGCAGAGCTGACAGGCTTCGAGGAGGGAACGCCGGAGTTTGGGGCTTGGGTGGGCCGGCTGTTTTACGTTCCAGCATTTGCTGGCGGCATTTTTGGGCTGTTGGGTGGCTACCTGACCGACCTGTTGGGACGCCGCCGGGTGCTCACCTGGAGCATTTTGCTCTACGCGGTGTCGGCCTTTCTGGCCGGCTTTTCGACGTCGATCGAGATGCTGCTGGTGCTGCGGTGTACGACCTTCATCGGCGTTTGCGTCGAATTCGTGGCGGCCGTGGCCTGGCTGGCGGAATTGTTTCCCGAGCCGCGCCGCCGCGAGAGTGTACTGGGTTACACCCAGGCATTCTCCTCGCTAGGGGGACTATTGGTGGCAGGAGCCAACACGCTTGCGTTGAAATTTGCCGACCAATTGCCGGCGGTTGCGGTACCCGAGTTCCTGACATCGCTCATCGGGTCAATCGCTGAGGCCCACCAGCACGAAGGCTGGCGTTACACGCTGATGTCGGGGCTGATTCCGGCGATACCACTCATCGTGATCCGGCCGTTCTTGCCGGAGTCGCCAATCTGGGCAGCCAAGAAGGCGGCTGGCACGCTGAAGCGGCCCAGCATCGCCGAGCTGTTCGCGCCACGGTTTCGGCGGACAACGATCGTCACTACGTTGATGTTCGCCTGCAGTTACGGTGTGGCGTTTGGAGCGATCCAGCAGATGACACGAATCGTTCCAAGAGCGCCTGAGGTCCGCGAGGCCGCCAAAGGGATGCCCCCCAAGGAGCAAAGGAAGATCGGTCAGCAGTACGCCGCGAAGGTGGGGACAATTCAAGAGATTGGCGGATTGTTGGGCCGCGTGGTGTTTGCGTTTCTGGCGGTCCGCATCGTCAGCCGGCGCAAACTGCTGCGTGTGTTCCAGTGGCCCGACCTGCTCATCGCTCCGGTGATGTTCTACCTTTTTGCGACCAAAAACCTGCAACTCATGCAGGTGGGCATCTTCTTCGTTGGGCTGCTGACGGTTGCCCAGTTCAGTTTTTGGGGAAACTATCTCCCCCGGGTTTACCCAGTCCACTTGCGCGGGACGGGTGAAGGCTTCGCCGCCAACATCGGCGGGCGGATGCTGGGCACCTCGATGGCCTACGTCGTGAATGTCCTCGCCGTGGGGCTGGCGGACAAAACCCTCGACCCCGCGGCAATGAAGGCTGCCGCGCCAGCGAATTTGGCCTACGCCGCCGCCACGGTGGCAGCCGTCGTGCTGCTGATCGGCTCGATTCTCAGCTTTTTCCTGCCCGAGCCGGGGCTGGAAGACGCGGTCGAATGAAAAGGCCTGGGTCCCGAGGTCCGAGTCCTGAGAAAAATGCGTCTCAGGTCTTCCCCTCACGCCTTCTCAAGACACTTTGCCGCGGGCCTCAATTGGGGTCCGTTCGAGTTGGCCGTCGGCTTCGCGGACCCAGACAAAGTCTTGCAGATTGATTGCCGGACAGATGTGGTTGGGGATCACGGTC
>Ga0182024_10013434_pt1 | contig 15988 bp, 14 predicted proteins | sample P32metaG_FD_120480 | JGI IMG/M metagenome (GOLD analysis project Ga0182024, IMG submission 120480) | Permafrost microbial communities from Stordalen Mire, Sweden - P3-2 metaG (Illumina Assembly) | ecosystem: Environmental > Terrestrial > Soil > Wetlands > Permafrost | place: Sweden: Stordalen... | reverse complement strand
TTGTTCAACTACTTGTACTACATGATCGCGGGCCGGGTCATGGGGGTCGAACCGTACGGAGAGCTGATTTCGCTGAATGCAGCCGTTTTCGCGGTTGCTGCTCCCGCAAGCGTCGCCCAGATCGTCGTTGCACGTCTGGCGGCGGAATTCGATGCGACGGCGAATCGTTCAGCCCTGCGGTCGCTCACTCGGATGACGGTCGGGTGGGCAAGCGTACTGGCTGTCCTCGCGGTGTCGGTCGTCGTAGTCCTGCGCGAACCGCTGGCGGCCTTTTTTCATCTGCCGTCGACTCAGCCGATCGTTGTGAGCGCCGTGACCCTCGCCGCCTTCGCGTTCGCCACCATTCAGCGCGGTATTTTTCAGGGCTCCCATCGGTTCGGCGAGATGTCCCTCTCGTATTTCATTGAAGGCAGCGTGCGTTTTGGGATCGGGATCCCGCTCGCGGTCCAGCACGGGGTACTCGGTGCGCTGGTGGGATTTGCGGTTGGAGAGATCGCATGTGTCGGCTACAGCCTGTGGGCGCTGCGCGGCTCGCTCGGTCCAGGCGGAACACCGTTCCGCATCAATTCACGCTCCGTTGCGGAAATTGCGTCACGTGTGGGTATAGCCCAACTCGTGTTGACCGTGCTCTGCGCACAATACGACGTGGCGCTGGTCCGGCATTTCTTCGAAGCGAACGCGGCCGGCCTCTATGCTGCCGCCGCGCTGCTCGGGCGCGCGATGCTCGGTTTGCTCGCCTTCATCCCGACCCTCGTCATGCCGAAGGCAACCGCGCTGACGACGAGAGGAGCGGCGGGTTTGCCGCTGCTCGTCACAGCCCTTGCCGTGAGCGTAGCGATTATCGCCCCGGCGGCGCTCGTTACCGCCATTGCCCCGTCAGGGCTCGTCGCGCTTTTCGCCGGCAAGGCGTTCCGGGAAGCGGGTCCGCTCGTCTTCACCTACGTCGCAGCTGCGAGCGCTTTGGGGCTCGCGAACGTCGTTGCGGCATACCAGATCGGCCTTCACCGCTACGCATTCGTCTGGCCGGCAGCGGCCGTGGGCGCGGCGGAGGTAATCACCATATCGCTCTGGCATCCCTCACTCATCGCAGTCGTGTGGACGTTGTTCTTCGGACATGCGACGTTCCTCGCGGCGACCTTCATCGGCGTGGGTTCGAAGCAGAATCTTCGAACCTTTTCGGGAGATTTCTAGCCTATGCTTTTCGTCGAAGCATTCGACCGAAAGGGCGAGTCAAGTTTCGATCTTGAACTCGACCAGCTCGTTTGCAATGAAGCGCTCTCGCGCGGCACGATGAAGGGCTATGACAACGTCGGCGGTCGCCCGACGGAATTTACCATTCAAACGACAAACTTCCGCGAGGACGTGCGTGCGCGCGACTCGGGCTCGATAACTCGACAACGGGCGGTCGTGTGCGCACTATCACTTGCTCTCCTCGGAACCCCAAATTCCTCGTTGCTCGCCATCGCTGAGTACGTTCGGGCAGCGAGATTGCGAATCTATATCGCGGACTGCAGCACGGCCCTTTTTATCTATCTCAGGAAATTTCTTACGGATTCAAATCTTGCGTTCTCCGGGTACTTCGGCGCGGAGCATCGATCCGGTGAATTCGTGGACGGAGTGCGCCACGAGGATCTCGTCGCGACCTCGTTCCCGTCCGATTATTTCGACGTCGTGGTAACCTCGGAGGTGCTCGAACACATTCCTGACGCGCAGCTAGCCGAGGCTGAGATCGTGCGCATCTTGCGCCCTGCAGGCTCCTACATATTCACGGTCCCGCTCGATCCGTTAGGCGAAGCCGACACGATCCTGGCTGAGCTCGACGTGAATGGAACGGTCGTGTTCCACGTGCCGCCGGTCTATCATGCGGACCCCTGCCGAGCGGAAGGCATTCTGGCCTACCGCATCTTCTCAATCGCCGATCTCGAACGCCGTTTCGGAGCATTGGGCTGCTCGATGACGACGTATCGATTCTGGTCAAGAAAACTGGGGATCCTCGGTTCGAACTCGTGGGTGCATGTGGTCCGTAAAGGCGGGTAGCGCCCCGTGCGCGGCGGGTCCCGGCGCGAGATGGATCACGTCGCAGTGTGGAGAGCTTCCAGCGAGGCGCGCCTTTGGATCGCAATTGATGCCATGCCGTGGAAGTACTCATCATAGGAAGCCGGCTCGACTCTGAGGCCGTAGTCTCTCCCCTCGCCCGAGCCGTACCAACGCAAGTCAAAGTGCTCGACGATGAGCGGATGAATGGGCACGCTCAAGAAACCCAACGGGCCTTCCGGAGCGAACATGGTCAGGCTCCGGTCGATATCGACGAGTCGCGACTCCGGAACGGCAGGCGCCGCCGCAGCCAACAAGCGCTGGCAAAGTTCTCGCAGCGACACCGTCGTCGGATGGTTTGCCGACCAAAAAAGACGATCACTCGTCAAGCTGCTGAAAATGAAATCACTCATCGTGATGTCGCACTTTGTCTCTCGGGTTCGCAAGCGCGTCTTTTCCATCGCGGCATACCGGCTAGGATTGGGTAGGTGCTCGTGGGCATGGCTCCGGTAATAAGAGAGGGTCTCATCGGCAGACAGACCGCGCTGAACACAGTCGATGATGACACGGTCGCCCTCAGGATAATGCCCCCACGGAGTCGCCTCGGTCGGCTGGTCGTTGAACGGATTTGCGAATCTCAGCGGCCACAGAAGGTTGAGGTCGACCGACGGGAACACGATGTTCGCGCAATGCGATGGGAGCTGGTCTCGGTACGGAAATGGATTGGCATCGAACTGCTCCAGCAGCAACGCCGTGCGGGCAATGACTTCCGGCGCGAGATCGCGCGAGCCGGAGACGCGATCGTCGAAGCTCGGGAGGTAATGGACGCCGTACGCCTCTGCGAGGGCGGGGTCCGCTCCGAGAATCGCACCTACAGCTCCCGCCTGGCAATTCCCATAAACCAGAAGGGTTGGTTTCTCGCCCTTCGGCGCGTCAGTCGGCGCCGTGCCCACCGTCGGCCTCCTGAATGAGATCCATCAATTCGCCGACGTCGTGAAGTTCGAACGCCTTGTCCATCGGCAACTCAACGCCAAACTGCTCCTCGATGCCCAGGATGAGTATCGAATGCGAGAGCGAGTCCCAACCGTCGATGTCCGCGCTTGTCGTTTCCGCGCTAGCCACGTAGCTGGCCGGGAGCCCGAACGTCGTACGCATGACGGCTGAAACACGACGGAGGATATCGTCTTCTGCGAGGCTCATGAGGTCGCCGAAACGTCTCCTAAGGGCGTCAGAGTCCCTTGAATGTACAACTGCTTGTTCTTTATTCGGCTGATCTTACCGCTCGTGGTTTTCACGAGCTGACCGCTGCGCAGCGGTACGATGGAATGGATCGCGAGCCCGAGACGCTCGAGCACGCGTCGACGAATGACACGCGCCAATTCGTCCGGCCGACCGGTAGCTTCGGTGCACTCTACCAGGACGATAACAACCGTCGCATCGTGTTGCCGATCGTCGACCCCGATCGCGACGCTGCGGCCGGCGAGCACCCCGGGAACCTCGCTGACAAGGTACTCGATCTCGTGCGCATAGTAGTTACGCCCATTCACGATGAGCATGTCGTCCACGCGTCCGGTGACGAACAACTCACCGTCATGAATGAATCCAAGATCTCCCGTTTGGTACCAGCCGTCATGGAGTTTCGTTTCGGTGAGATCTTGCTGAAGATAGTAGCCGGAAAAAAGAAACGTACTCGCTACGAAGATCTCCCCAATGCGGTCGGGCGGCAGCAGCGTTCCATCTTCGCCTCTCACCGCGATCGATACTCCGTCGAGCGGGATGCCGCAAGAGAGCAGGTCTTGTGTCGGTTTGTCCGTGCCTGCCGGCAAGATTGTCCCGGTCGAAAACGCCTCCGCATCAACCCGGATCACCGTGGCTGCTTCGTCCGGAGTCGTTTGCGTAGCCGCGAAGACGTTCTCCGCCAGCGCGTAGCAGACGTGGAGGTTGGTGCGCCTTATCCCACCGCCCTCAAACCGCTTCAAGAATCGCTCGAAGGTGCCGGGCTTACAGGGCTCCGAGCAGTTAACGAAAGCACGCATCGAGCTGAGATCGAACGTCGCACTGGGTTGGGTGGCGTTGACGATGTGACTAAACGCGAAATTCGGCAACCAGCAAAGTGACGGCCGATAACGCTGAATCGCTTCCAGCAGAAGCTGCGGCCGCATGACCCACTCGAAAGGGTCCAGCGCGATCAGACGCGTGCCCTCGATCACGGATGTCATGAAGCAAGCGATAAAGCCCATGTCGTGGTACAGCGGCAGCCAAGACACGATGCAATCATCACTGGTGAGCGAGAGACGCTTCGAGTACGCCTCGGTATGATCCAGGATCGCCCGATGCGTCAACATGACCCCTTTTTTCAGGCCGGTCGTGCCCGAACTGTGTTGGAGGCAGGCGACGTCGTCTACTGACGCGGCGAGTCCGGGTAGGTTCGCCGGCGCGACATCGGCGCTCGGTTGGCAGAGAGAAGCGCTCGGAACCAGCGTTTCGACCGAGAAATTGTCGATGTACGCATGCGCGGCGACGCGGTTCTCTTCGTACGTCACGACGAGGCGTGGGCGCAGTCGTTCGAACAGACTCTCGTGATCGTGCCAGTAGATGTCGGACCGCTGCTTGGCCGAAGGGAACGGCATGAAGGATGGTATGGCTCCAGCGAGCAGCGCTCCAAGAAAGCTGTAGTACAGATGCGGCGTGTGGCGCAAGATAATGATGACGATATCGCCTTGACGGACACCGCGAGCTTGATAGAGGCGAGCATATGCCGTGGCTCGCTCGAAGAGATCCCCAAAGGTAATGTCTTCGGCCGTTTGCGACGACAGGAACGTGCAGAAGATTTCGTGCGGCTTCCGCTTTGCGTGGCCCGCCACGCGAGCGCCGATGGTTCGTGGGTGCATTTGGCGCGTTAGGTGTTCGACGGGAACGCCTCGGCTCGCTTCTCGACCTGAGCGCTCGCCACGGGGGAGCGCCGGCTTCGCGCTCGCGAGGACGCTAACCCGAGGGGCAAACCATTTGTGCGCGTGCTGGTCTCGCAGCGGGCGGCTGCAGAAGCGCCGATTTCAGGTGCCGGGATGATCGAGCGTGCCGGCCGGTACGATCTCGCTGTCTTGACGAACGGCGCGATCGTGACTGCCCCTGAACTTGAGCGTCCGCGTCGAGAATTGAACGTCGTAGAGCAGGGCCTGTAACGAGAGCTGGAACCCGATCATGAAGAGCAGCAGAGCCAGAATGATCGTCCCCGTCGGTCGCGTTATCCCGGAGGATACGGAGACCGCCCACTCCTCGGCACCGAAAATCGTCGCGAACACCAGGAGCGGCAGCCCGATCAATCCGCACAGGGAACCAACGTTTACTTCTACCACGAGATAGTTGATCAGCAGGCGGCGTAGGAAACGCGCGAAGAGTTTGGGTGGAAACGAGAACAGCACGCGCGGAATCGATAACGAGCTGCTGCTCTCTCCGTGATAGATCGCGGGCATCTCGAGCTCGGCGATGACCCGCCGCCGAAGGCCGAACATGCACAGTAGGTCGGCTTCGAAGAAGTAGCGATCGGCCAGAACGCTGAGATCGGTATCGCGGATCGTCTCGGCCCGCAGCGCTATGAAACCGTTTGTCGGATCCACGATCGTCCAGTAGCCGCTGCTGAACTTGATCATCAGCGTCAGCCCGGCGTTGCCCAGCAGCCGCGCGACCGGCATCGTTCTCAGGGTCGTCGGGTCGGCAAAGCGGTTTCCTTTGATCAGGTCAACCTCGGGGCACTGCTCCAAGATGTCGATCATCTGCGGGACGAACCTCGTGTCCATCTGGTCGTCCGCGTCGATTTTTACGATGTAATCGGCGCCCTGCGACAGCGCCTGCATGATACCGGTCTTCATGGCGCCTCCGACGCCGCGATTCCGGTCGTGGATGATGATCTGGATCCGCGGATTCGCTTCTAAGAGTGTGCTGGAGTGTTCGGGACAGCAATCATCGACGACGACGACGGCATCGACGACGCTGAGCGCGCGATCGACAACCCTGCGGATCGTCTTCGCTGCGCGATAGGTCGGGATGACCGCCACGATCAGCGGCCGAGAGGGGCTCCGGGAGGCCGGTGCCTCCGTTCCCTGCGGCAAGGTCGAAACTGCGGTCGGCGCGTGCCCCATCGTTTGGTGCTAGCTGTTCCCGCTGCGGCCCGTTCGTTTTGCGTAGAGGCCGGCCTTGACAAACTCGACCCACGCCCCGGTTGCATCGCCGTTCGTGGCGTCCACCCCGAAGGTGATGACGACGTTCTTCCCGGCGTAGCGGCCCAGCGGCTTCGAGTACTTGTACCACTGGGTGCCGTCCGCATTGGCGGGCGGGAGATCCGCTTGGAACAGGCGCTCCCGCTTGCCCCCGGCATCGATGTCGACGAATCCCGTCGTTGACGTTCCGATGCTGTACGGCTTGCCTGCGTCGAATTCAAGGATGCTGCTCGGAGGTACGACCAGGCGGTACGAGTACCGATACGACGCGAGAACGGTCAGCGCGCTGGTCGGAACCCCGTCGACGACGGGCGACATGACCAGGACGCCGCGATGGTTGGGAGTCGCAGCAGCAGCCTCCGAGTTGATCGCACCTTGTGCGTAGTGATCGGTAAACGAGAACCGCACAGCTCCAAAACGCGGAGAACCGGCGACGCTCGTCGAGGGGAGTACGGCCGGCCCGTTCGTTCCCGGCGCCGCGGGCGGGGCGGTCGCATAACCGGAATCGGTCCCTTTCCCGTTGTAGCAGCCGGCCAGCAGTGCGACGCAGCCGAAGAATGCGAGCGCGCGGGCCAACCTACCCATCGCTGCGGACTCCGGACGCCGCCCGCTCCCTGGCTGCGATTCGCTGGCAGTTCGCGAGGTAGAGAAAACCGATCGTGCCAAGCGTAACTCCAACTAGGGGATAGGCTATCGCGGCAAGTGCGGCCAAAGCGGCGAACACGATTGCACCAGCTTGCAGCAAGGTCGGCCTTTCCATCATCGGAGCGAGATACCCGGCGCAAAGAAGACGTGATATACGCTGCTGGGCAGGATCCTCCCGGTAAACCCTGCCTGCCGCAACTGATCGAACAGTTGCCGCTGCTTCTCGAGCGGTACCGCGGGCGCGGTAGCCGGAACGAGAACGGCGTCGACGTTGAAGGCGCGCAGATGTCTCACCGCGTCGCCGCGATCGATGGCCAGGTCGAGATCCCCATAGCGCTCCGGGCCGAACCAATCACCGATTGCCGTTATCCCGTTGCGCGCGAAGAAGTAATCGAGGGACTCGGCGTTCACGACGTAGACGCGGCGTGAACTTTTCGCATTTCGCAAAAGGATTCGGCTAACGAACTCCTCCTCTGAATATCCGTCGACGTGCGATGCCAGGTAACTCGGGCGGTCTGTGTAGATGTCTGCGAGCATGACGTAATTGGTCTGCCAGTAACTTTGAATGTAGGACAAAGCATTGGCGGAGGCCGGCACTGCCGCAACGAGGATAATCCCCATGCCGAGAGCCATCGGAAGCCTTCGTCGTGCGCACCAAATGAGGATGATCGTCGGTACGAACGCCGCGAGCACTGGAAAGAAGAGCAAGCTATATCTTGCGATGTACGACGTCTGCAGCCAGTAGGAGATCGCGTAGACGAGCAGCACGGCGAGCAAGAATGCGGAGCTTCGACTGCCGCTCGACGCCAGCGGGTACCGGCGGAGCATGAAGTACGCGCACAGGAAGCCCGGAAGCGCCACGAACAGGAGAAGCCCGGTAGCCCCGTTCTCGGGATTGGCATCTTTCTCGGTGCCTTCGACGATGTCGAGCGGCAGACGTAAGCGGATGGCGGGGCCCTGCTGACCTTGGAACGCCGGCAGCAGGGCCGCCATGTCCCGCTTGCTCCATTTGCTGTCGACGCCGCGAAAGGCCAGATTGAGCGCCGGCGCAATCGGGTCTCCTCCTTGCACGAAGCTCTTCACGTACCAGGGTGCGCTCAAGACGACGAGCAGGAGAACCATTCCGCCCACGACGCGGCGGCGCGAGCCGAACCGGCGAGCGAGAAGAAATGCGAGTCCCATGAAGACCGGCAAGAATACGATGTACGACGGCTTCAACCCGACGAAGAACGCTGCGCAGAAGACGAAATGCAGCCTCCAGGCCGGCCAATCAGAGACGTATGCCATCGCCGCACTCGCCGCCAGAACGAAAAAGAAGAGGCCCATCGGTACGTCAATCATTCCCGTATCAAGCCAGCGCAGAAAGATCGGGGAGAAACCGAGTGAAGCCGCGCCGATCACGCCTGCGACGCCCGGCAGCCATGCGTTTCCCGGGGCAACATCCGCCTTTCGGCACATCATCGCGATATAGGCGTAGACACCGAGCAAGGAGAGGCACCCGGTGAGCCACGGCAGGAAGTTAACATAGTTTTCAAGCCCGAACTCGAAGGCCCACAAGTCGATGAGAATCCAGTTTTGGGCGTAGTATGGGAAGCGTCGCCAGTAATCGACGAAGATCTCGTGCCGCTGTGCCCACTCATACGCAAGTACGTGGTGCATGAAGAGCGGATCGGACTGCGTCTCCGGAAGGATCGCTGGGACGGCCAATACGATGGCGGCTACGTACACGATAAGGGCGCTCGGCGAGAACGCTTCGCGCGCGGCGGCGATTCGGATGGTCCAGAACGACGCGCGCAACGGCGTGTCTCCGAACACCACAAAGAGCGCGAAGAGAACGAGCAGCCAGCCGAGGAACGCCAAGGGGTAGAGTAGACCGGCGAGACCCAAGGCGAAGGTCACGAACCCCGTAATGGCAATGCCGCTCGCCGTCGATACGACGACGCGCAAGAGCGCTTCCGCCGAGCCCGGCGCAGCCGGGGCCGCAGCTGCGCCCCTGAGTCGCGGCGTCTGCAGTATCGTGCCGCAGAGAAAGAAATAGATCCAGGCGGCGTGGATCAGGAGCAGCCCAAGGACGATCTGGATCGCTATGAACACGCGGGCTCCACCAGCGTCTCGCATCGGTGTCTGTTTGAGAGCGACGGCGAAAAACGCATGTGCGTCCGTTACTCAGGGCGGCGCGATTCGCCCTCCCTCGTGGCCGGCGCTCGCAGCCTCTCGCCGCAGTGACGCCTCGAAGTTCTGTAATGTCATTCCAAGCGCGGCAAGACTTCCGTGGCAATCCATCGGTGTCGAAGCGCGAAGCCCCGTGAGCCGTTCGCGAAGCGTGCGAAACGATGGGAGAAGCGTTGCGATCAACTGCATCATCGCCAGGATGGGACCGAGCGGCAACGGAACCACGAAAAGTCGTCGCTCGAAGCGATAGCGGGCGATGCCGATGAGGTACTCGGCAAACGTCATCGGCTGTTCCGCCGCGAGTTGGTAGAGGCGGAGCCGATCATCGTGCATGAGCCCGATCTGCACGAGGCCGGCGGCGAGGTCGTCAACATGGATCGGCTGCACCGGAGCGTGGGCGCGCGGCAACGGAAGCAGCGACGTCCTTTTGATGAAAGAGCAAAGGAGACCGTAGAGACCCGCCTGCCTCCCGCCGTAGACCATCCCCGGACGGACGATCACGTCGCCTTCTCCGATCATCAACGCTTCGGAATCCGCTTTGCTGCGGGCATAGAGGGAAGAGGCCCGCGAAGCCGCCGATTGGCTCGAAACGAAAATGAACCGCGGCACACCGTTGCGGCGCGCCGCGTCGAGGAGACGAGCGGTCCCCGCTGCGTTGATATCTCCGCACGACGCGTCCCCAGACCGCCCATCGTCAACGGCGAGGTGGATGACGGCCGTAGCTCCCACAAAGGGTTCATCCGCAACCGGTCCCGCCAGGTCATACGCGAATCGCCGCACGGGAAAGCCTGGGTCACCCCACGGTCGTCGCGAGAGGGCGTGGACCTCGGCCCCGCACGCGAGCGCGGTTCGGACAACCGCCGAGCCGATGTAGCCGTCCGCTCCGGTAATGACGAGTGTCGGGCTGCCGCGGGCTGTCATTGCGGCAGCGCGGTACTCCCGAGCTTGTGCCGGATGACAAGCAGATGGTGAAGACCGAAGACCGGCGCAGCCGGCGACGCGAGCCGCTCGACAAGCTGCAGCGCACCGACCGCCGCGGTCGGCATCAGCTGACGAAAGTTCAAGCCTCCCGAGAGCACGTAGCGAACGTAATTGTTCATCACTTCGGTGTGGACAATTTCGAGACTCGGGTTCTCGGCGAGAAAGCGCGCCCTATCACGGAAGAACACCACGTAACTCAGCGCCTGGTTCGCGCGCTCCGGGTCGTGCTGTTCGTCGGCTCGCCATCCCGGGCCCGAGCGGTCGAACGTTTCTTCTTTGAACAGTTTGGTATACAGAAAGCCGGCCAAAGGGCTGAAATAGGGGTCGATGAGAATGACGCCGCCGCCCGGACGCACCACGCGCGCTGCTTCTGCGAAAAAGCGCGCCGGGTCGGGAAAATGGTGGAAGCAGTTGATACCGTACAGCACCCGAACGCTCTGGTCGTCGAGATCGAGGCTCATCGCGTCGAGGACACGTTCCAAGTGCGGGGCTGGGATGATGTCCGACGTAACGACGTCGGGATAATAGTCCTTGAGCAAACTCGACCCGGAACCGAGTTCGACCCGCAGTCCTTGGGTTTCTCCAAACAGCTTCTCGTCGAGCGTGCGAATGCGCCGATAGAACTCTTCGAAGACACCGCGAATCATCGGCCTCTTTGCGAGCAGGCGCCGATGATCCAACAGCCGTTCGGCAGGGCTTTGAACGTCCTGACGAACGTCCGGACTGCGCAGCAAATCGATCAGTGCCATCTCGAGGAACCTCTAAGCCCGCATTCGCCGGATGGAATGCCAGAAACACATCTTAAGGCGGATCGATGACACTTGTGATCGCGCTGCCCGTGACATGAACAGCGGCGCAACCGCGGGGGTAAAGCCGGCGCCGATCCAGGAGCTACGCTTCATTGAACGAGCACGCTCAGAGGGGAACCGCAAAATAGGAGGTGCCGTCGTTCTGCAATTGCGTCAACGGTGAGAACGTGCTGGAGTTCGCCTGGAAGTAGACGACGGGATATGCGTATCCGCTCGCCGGCAGTACGCCGCCATAGACGTCGCCCGCCGGGTCCACACCAACGTCGAAAAATCCGGCGTACCCTGAGGCTGGAGCGTACGGTGAAAGGAGAGTTCGAGCCGGTGCGGAGTTGAACGTCCCCGCTGACCACACACCGACCGCACCGTTGTAGAGCGCGTATACCGTGCCCGTACCGTCCGTTGCCACCGCACCCCCGGCGGAGGCGTTCACCGCGATCGGCGAGATGCTGCCGCTACCTGTGGGTCCATACTCAGCCGCCCCGGAAGCGAATGCGACGTACACATCCCCGGCGGGATCGACGGCCGCGCCAACGGGGGCAGCGGTCACATTGATCTGACGCACGAGCGTGTTTCCGGAGTAGACATCCACTGCATTCGTCGTCGGATCTGCGACGTATGCGTTGCCGCTCACGTCGAATACTAGCAGCGTTCCAGGCAGCGCGAATCTCCCCGCTGACGTTCCGTCAGGCTTGATGCCGACCGGCGAAACGCCCCATAGGACACCGTTGTTATCGAAGCGCGGATGTCCCCCACCCGGCGGTAGAATGTACTGTCGCGCTAAGGCAGCAGCCGTTGCCGGCGTGCCCGCGTAAACGCCGACGGCATCACAGAAGGAAAAGCCCGCGTGGCCGCAGCCGGCGTCATAACCGGCGGCACCGGCGGCAAACGTGGCCGTAGCGGGTGCGGCGGCATTGAAGTTAAGCGATGCTGACGCGGGAGGGTAGTTCGGCGTTTGCACGGTGTAGGTTACCGGCCCCGAGCCGACCCCGGAATAACTCGCGGCAGCAAAATAGGTGTTCGGGATACTCGAAAGTCCGGTCGGATCCGTGACTGAAACCGAGAAGCTCGGCGTCGCCAAGCTTTCGTTGACGAAGCCCGGCCCGAGCGCTTCGCCGGCCGCGTCAAGCGCGATTTCCGTCACCTGGACGGCAGTGCCCTGTCCGACCGTTACCGTGCTCGGATTAAGGCTCACGCTGAAAGTTGCCATGATCCCGCTAAGCGAGAAGTTCAACGACGTTGACTGGTTCGCAAAGATGCTGGCTGTCGAGGTCCCGACGGCGAGCGCGGTGCCCGTTCCGTTTGCCGAAGCGTACAACAGCGCTTGAATCGACTGCATCGATCCGACCGGAGCACTCAGAGACACGCTGCATGGGGGCGGCGAACCGCAGCCGCTTGGAAGCGATACCAAATTCGTTAGAGATGCGCCTCCGGCCGCCGGTTTGAACGCAAAAACGGCCGACCGCGCAGCGGAAGGGTAGTTCGTTGTGAAGCTCGCAGCGAGAGAACCCCCAGATGGGAACGTCGTCGAGACCGGCATCGGCGTCGGTGTAGCGAGCGTTTGTGTCGTGGAGAAAAGAGCGAACGTATAAGAAACACTTGCCTGCAAGGTAACGGGCTGAACCGTTGAGGCAAATGAAACCGTCTGACCGTTCAACGATCCCGGCCCGAGAAACGTCGTCCAGCCGAGTGACGCTTGCGTTGGGTCATAAAGCCCAACGTAGAGATTCGACCCACTGGGTGGCAAGGCTCCCGCCGCAAAGACGAACGAAAACGTCGGCGTCGATGCGAACGATACCGTCGACGCCGGAGTGACCACGATGTAACCAATCGGTGAGAGCGATCCGCCGATCGCACGCGGCATCTTGCGCTTCGCCGCCTGCACCGTCGGCGTACCCGTCGGCGGGTTGACGCTAAACGCGAGCGCCGTGACACTCGTGCCGCTCAGCGTTGCGGGCACGGTTATCGACGCCGTCGCGACGGCTCCGCATCCTGAGAGTGTCGCTGACTGAGCGCTCGCGCCCGCTGTGAGATTGCTCGGCGCGGAACACGCCGACGCAATCGGTGTCGGGGCGCTCGCTGATCCCGAACCGCCCCCGCAGGCGCACAGCATAGCGACCATCGCCAATGCTGCGCAAATCCATCCGTTTGCCAAGCTCAGCCACTCCGTGATCCTGCCGCTTACGTGTAGAGTCTCCAGAACCTTTGCCTGTACCCGGAGAGGTCGCGGCGAAAGAGCGGTCGTTAGGCCACTAAGTGGAAACAGCGGAGGAGGGTGGCGGCGAAATCATTCCGCCAACGCTCGGGCGCAGTTTCGCGGCAACCAGCCGGGCGATCCGGTCGGCGTTGGCCATGATGGTCAACGTGTGCGATTTTGCCGGCAGAGCGGTGAGGACCGTCCCGTCGACAACGTGGATTCCGTCGACGCCGCCGATGCGTCCTTCGCGGTCGGTCTCATACGGGCCGGGACGCTCCCGCATCGGCAGCGTTCCAGCGTAGTGCATTTCCTCTCCCGGCCGGCTCATCTTCGTCGTTCCAGGAAGCAGCGTCGCACCAAGTTGGGCGAACTCGGTACGCAGCTGCCGTGTTGCTTGCTTCACTGCGGCCCGCAGCGAGCCGGCATAGCCTCCGCGGATGAACGTTTCACCGTTGGATTGCAGCCGCATGCTATTGTTCGAATACGTGCCCGGGAAAAAGCACGCGCTCACCAGCAGCCGAGGCCACAGCCAGGCTGCGAACGACCGAGCGAAGGGGCGCAGCAGCGGAAGCCGGCCGTAGAGCTCCGTGGGCAGCATTCCGGTTGTCGGGAAAACGCTGCCGAAGACATCCGGTCCGCCGTCGATCCCGGCAAGCTTCAACGTGAATGCCAGCTGACCCAAGGAAAAACCGCCCTCGACCGGTACGGCCATGAGGTTCTCGCGCAGCAGCAGAGCGAACGCCATGACGGGCGTCGTCAGCAGCGGGACGTCGACATCGTAGGCGCCGAGGAAGTCGAGTGCCAGCCTCGTCGAACCCAGCGTTCCGGCGGCGACGATCACGCGGTCGCCGAAGAACTGCCGTTTCGCGCCGTCATGCAGACCGGTTGCCTGGAGAACGAACGCGCTCCCCTCGGCAGCGATGCGCGTGACGAACCAGCCCGTCGAATAGGTGAAGCGAGGATCCGCGCAAAGAAGGCGTACATCGTCGGCCGCATTGTAGATCGCGCGGCGCTCGCAGCCGTACATGCAAAGGCCGCGAAGATCGCACGCGAGCCGGTCCCCGAGATTCTCCGTCAACACGGCGTGTTGGGGACGGCCCAAGCGAAAATTGCGAACCGCCGCGCTTCCGAGGCCGGCTACCCGGCGGTTATGCCGCACGTAGAGCGGCTCGATCTGCGGTTGAACCGGATGCGGTTGCTGGAGCGGGTACTCGGTGCCGAACCAGCCGGCGAGGTCGTCATCGGACGCGCCGCTGACCCCGATTCTCGCCGCAACGGCCTGATAACTCGGGATCAGCTCCGCGCGCGTGACGGGATACTCTTCCAGCTCGTGTTCGGTGAAGGTGCCCACACCCGCACCCCAGGCGTTGGACAATCCGCCCGGCGCCAGCGAGCCATGGGCGGAAAAGTCGTCGGCAACGATGTGGTAATGGTCTCGGAATCCGCGGAAGACGTGGCTGAATTCCGGTGCGCGCAATTTCGGCGACGCGTTCTCGAGAATCGCGGCATCCGAACCCAGGAACAGCCGCCACTGCTCGGGGTCCGTCTTCCGTCGCTCGGTATAATCGCGATGGTCGAGGGCCGAGGGGCCGACGCGGGTAACTCCCGGGTCGATCAGGTGGACGCGAAGTCCGGCCTCCAGCAGCGGCCACGCGGCGGACACCCCGGCCGGTCCGCTGCCGATGATGAGAACGGTCGGACCGTCCGCGTGGACCGCGCGATCGTTCACGTGCGGCGTCTTTGCGGCCACCACGTCAGCCCGTAGGCCGCGATCCGCAACGGCAGCGCCAAGAGTTCGATCGCGCTGAATCCGACGATGCGAATGGCCTCGGCGGGCAGGGTCCGCGCGGCGCCGGCGGCGTTTTCGGCCGCGCCCCACGGCGTGAGTTCGGTGACGAGCGCGACCAGAAACAGCCGCCGCTCGAATTCCTTCGAGGTCGCGGATCGCGGCATCAGCGGCACCGGTTCGAGACAGGCCGTGAGCCAGGGAAGCCGCCACCACGCCGAGGGGAGCGGATCGGTCTGCGGGCCGAGGAGGCGCACGTACCGTCGCAGCGCGAACGGCGGCGCTCCTCGCCCGTACGTGTAGCGCTGCAGCCCACGGCCTTCACGCAGTAAGAACCCCGTCGGCGTCCTCGACACGTTACGCGCGGTCCTGGTCCAAGAACAGCAGCAGCTCGTTCGTCAAGCCGTAACGCTCGCGAATCGCCGTCTGAATCTCCTCCTGGGCGGCATGGGAGACGATCAGGATCGGCTCGTCGCGACCCTGCAGCGACGCCGGGCCCATGACCGGGATGCCGCGGATCGTCTTGCCGTGATAGTTGGCATTGGAGTCGACGAATGCGACGATGTTCAGTTCAGCAAAGATCGGGTGATTCATCAGGTGCAGTGTCAGGCTCCCCGTCCCCCAGACCACGAGTGGACGGCCGCTGTCGACCAGTCCCTGTAAGCGGTCGCAGAGCGCTCGCTCCAGCTGTTCCGAGAGCGCAATATACGCGCGAACATCGACAATCCCCGCGGTATCCGAGGCTGAAGCACACTCCTGCCGGCCGCCGACAAAGAGTCCGTCCAGACCGGGGTCGTCCATCGATCCGACGCGACGGGTCGTCGTCCACGTGTCGGCGGTGTGGAAGCCGACGCGCTGCATCAGCCGTTCGAGCGTCTTGACGGTGAAGAAGTTGATGTGTTCCAGGCTGAACTGCTGAAACGGCGATGATGCGTAGTCGTGAAAGTGGCCGGCGTCCGGAACCTCGGCCCAGATCGCGCCGCCGTCCCGCAGCAGCGCGCGGAGCTCGCCCATCGTTCGCTCGAGATCGCGCAAATGTTCGAGAACGCTCGCCATCAGGATGAGGTCGAAGCGCTCGCCGCCGAAGGCCATCTGCGAAATCGACGTGTTGATCACCTCGACGTCGTAGAGCTCGCGTGCGAGTTCCCGG
>Ga0182024_10013433_pt1 | contig 15989 bp, 15 predicted proteins | sample P32metaG_FD_120480 | JGI IMG/M metagenome (GOLD analysis project Ga0182024, IMG submission 120480) | Permafrost microbial communities from Stordalen Mire, Sweden - P3-2 metaG (Illumina Assembly) | ecosystem: Environmental > Terrestrial > Soil > Wetlands > Permafrost | place: Sweden: Stordalen... | reverse complement strand
AGCCGCATGGAATGCATCTCGACATATTTGGCACTGCGTTCGCCCTGGGTGAGGACGCCATATTCGGCCTCGAAGATGGCGGCCGCATCCTTGAACTTGGGGCCTTCGCTGAGTTCGCCGGCCCGGTCTTTGACCTGGAGATTGAGGTACCAGTCGGACGCGATCTTCTTGGCGCGCTCCAGGTCCTTCTCTTTGGTCGAAACACGATGGTTCTTGCCCTGCAGATACGTGGCGCATTGCCAGTAAGGGCTGCCATCGCGGCGATAGACATGGAGCCGATCGCCAATGAGCGCGTGGATGTCCATAACACGCGTACGCATACGCGCTTTGGGTCAAAAAAGCAAGTTTTGTGTAATGCTGTGTAAGTTTCTGATTTGTCTAACTTATTGTTTTTACTATGAACTTACCAGACACAAGTGGAAGTTTTAAGATTTTGAGTCTACCGCGTCTACCATTCCACCACCGGGGCAGGGCGGCTTTGTTAGCGTTTTGGCCCTGTTTCGTCCACCCTTTTACGCCCCGCCAAACCCCCGTAAACTGGTGCGATGAACGCTCCCGCCCGTGACCTTGATTTCGCCCCCCGCTCCGACTGGACAAGGGATGAAATCGCCGAACTTTTCGCCCTGTCTTTTCCGGAATTGCTGTTTCGCGCGCAATCTACGCACCGCGCCCATTTCGATCCGCGCGAGGTGCAGATTTCCACCCTGCTGTCGATCAAGACCGGCGGCTGTCCGGAGGATTGCGGCTATTGCAGCCAGTCGGTGCATAACAAGACCGGCCTCAAAGCCACCAAGCTGATGGCTGTGGACGCGGTGCTGGCCGACGCCCGCGCCGCCAAAGCCGCCGGCGCCTCGCGCTTTTGCATGGGCGCGGCCTGGCGCTCACCCAAGGACCACGATCTGGATGCGGTGTGCCAGATGGTGGAAGGCGTCAAGGCGCTTGGCATGGAAACCTGCGTGACCTTGGGCATGCTGAGCGCGCCGCAAGCGTCGCGCCTGAAACAGGCGGGCCTGGATTACTACAACCACAATATCGACACCTCGCCGGAATATTATCGCCACATCATCACCACCCGCACCTATCAGGACCGGCTGGAGACGCTGGAGCATGTGCGCGAGGCCGGCATCTCAGTGTGCTGCGGCGGCATTGTCGGCATGGGCGAAAATGCCGAAGACCGCGTCGGCCTGATTCATGCGCTGGCGAGCTTGCCCGTGCATCCCGAAAGCGTGCCGATCAACGCCCTGGTCCAGATCGAAGGAACGCCCCAGGCACTGGCCCAGCCGCTCGATCCACTCGACTTTGTGCGCATCATCGCGGTGGCCCGCATCACCATGCCCAAATCCATGGTGCGCTTGTCGGCCGGCCGCGAGGAGATGAGCGAGGAAACCCAGGCCCTGTGCTTCCTGGCCGGCGCCAATTCCATCTTCTATGGCCCCAGGCTTTTGACCACGCCCAATCCGGTGGCTGATTGCGACCGGGCGCTGTTCGCCAAGCTGGGCCTTGTCCCCATGCCGCCGGCGCCGGAGGCCCGGTGAAAAAACTGGCGATCCTGCTGGTGATTCTGGTGGTCGGCGCGGCAATCCTGGCCCCCATTATCATGCTGGCGGAGCCCGATCCCATGCCTGGGGACTTCGTTCTGACCTTTAACAACCAGCATTATCCGGTGCCGGCGTTGTGGTCGCTGTGTGCAAGTGGGGCGCTCGCCCTTTTATATTTGGTGTACAGGCGCTAAGAGCGGCGGCCACGCCCAGCCCGGAATCCGCACATGACAATCCGCAAGATTTCCCGCGCTCTTTTGTCGGTGTCCGACAAGACCGGGTTGATCGATTTCGCCAAAGGCTTGGCCAGCCATAGCGTGATGCTGATCTCCACCGGCGGCACCGCCAAGGCACTGCGCGATGCCGGCCTTGCCGTCACCGATGTGTCGGAGGTGACCAATTTTCCCGAGATGATGGACGGCCGGGTCAAGACCTTGCATCCGATGGTGCATGGCGGCCTCTTGTCGCTGCGTGACAAGGCCGACCATGCCGCCGCCATGACCGAGCACGGCATCGCCGGCATCGATCTTCTGGTGTGCAATCTCTATCCTTTTGAAGCCACTGTGGCGCGCGGCGCCGATTTCGAGACCACGATCGAGAATATCGACATTGGCGGGCCGGCCATGACCCGGTCCGCGGCCAAGAATCATGACTGGGTGACGGTGGTGGTGGATGTCGAGGATTACCAGACCGTGCTGGACGAGATGTCCACCCATGGCGGCGCCACCAGCTTTGGCCTGCGCAAGACGCTGGCCCAGCGCGCCTTCGCCCGCACCGCCGCCTACGACTCTGCGGTCTCCAACTGGTTTGCCGGCGAACTGGAAAAGGACGGCGACAAGGAACCGCCGCGGCGGCGCGCCTTTGGCGGGATGCTGCGCCAGGGCTTGCGCTATGGCGAGAATCCGCATCAGCAAGCCGCTTTCTATGCCGACGGCTCGTCGCGCCCCGGTGTCGCCACCATCAAGCAGCTCCAGGGCAAGGAGCTTTCCTATAACAACATCAATGATACCGATGCGGCCTATGAGCTGGTGGCGGAATTCGATCCCGCCGTTGCGACCGCCTGCGCCATCATCAAGCACGCCAACCCTTGCGGCGTCGCGCTGGGCAAGAGTCTGAAAGAGGCCTATCTCGCCGCGCTGGCCTGCGACACCCAGAGCGCCTTCGGGGGTGTGCTGGCCTTCAACCAGACGCTGGACGGCGCCACGGCGGAAGAAATCTCCAAGATCTTCACCGAAGTGATCATCGCGCCCGACGCCGATGAAGACGCGCGAAAGATATTGGCGTCGAAAAAGAACCTGCGCCTGCTGGTGGCGGGCGCCCTGCCCGATCCGCTGGCCCCGACCCTGACCTTTCGCTCAGTCGCCGGAGGCTTTCTGGTCCAGACCCGCGACAATGGCCGCGTCACCCGCGACAAGTTGAAGGTGGTGACCAAGCGCCAGCCGACCGAGCAGGAAATCACCGACATGCTGCTGGCCTTCACCATCGGCAAGCATGTGAAGTCCAATGCCATCATCTATGTGAAGGATGGCTCGACCGCCGGCATCGGCGCCGGCCAGATGTCCCGCGTGGATTCCGCGCGCATCGCCGCCATCAAGGCAAAAGATGCGGCCAAGATCGCAGGCTGGCCCCAGCCGCGCACCATCGGCTCATCGGCGGCGTCGGAAGCCTTCTTCCCCTTCCCCGACGGATTGTTGGCTGTCGCCGAAGCCGGCGCCGCGGCGGTGATCCAGCCCGGCGGTTCGGTGAATGATCCCAAGGTGATCGAAGCGGCGGATGAAGCCGGTCTCGCCATGGTCTTTACGGGCATGCGCCACTTCAGACACTAGCGGATTTTGTCGAAGACCTCGTTCGCGCCCACGCCCCATATCCGGTCTTTCGGAATCCAGCCGTCTATGTCCTCGCCACGGACATGACAGGCGGTGGGTACGCAGGCCAAAAGCCCGGCCACAGCGCCCGGATCGGCCAGCGCCACCACCTTGCCGCCACCGGCATCGGCAGAAATCTTCGCCCGGCCGTTGCCCGTCACCAGCACGGTGCGCTGGTCGGTCAGCATGGATGCGCTCATCCAGCCCACCGCGCCATCGGCCGCCCGCACCCGCCGCCAGACATCGAATTCGGCCAGCACCGCGAAGGGATAGCCGCGGTGGCGATAAACCCACAACACCCGGTGCGCATAGGTGGGACCTTCACGCAGATACGCCTTGTCGGCGCGCTGGCTGACATAGCGCAGCACCTTGTCCTGTGGCTGGGCCAGAGCCGGCACAACAGCCGTCAATGGGGCAAGTACCCATAAAACTGCTGCAATTCGCATCATGAATCGCGAACATGTGACCATCAGCGAGATTTAGCAGGCATGCCCGCTTCCGTCACCCAAGCGCTTGGGCTTTAATGGCCGCGAGCCCGAGGGAACCCGCATGGCCAGGAAGCCGCTTGTCATCATCACCCGCAAGCTGCCCGAAGCGGTGGAAACCCGCATGCGCGAGCTGTTCGACGCGCGGCTCAATCATGAAGATGCACCGATGAGCGCGGCCGGGCTGGCCGAGGCGATAGCCACCGCCGATGTCCTGGTTCCCACCATCACCGACCGCATCGATGCGGCGCTGATCGCCAAAGCCGGCCCCAACCTGAAACTGATCGCCAATTTCGGCGCCGGCGTGGACAATATCGACGTCAAGGCCGCCACCGACAAGGGCATCACCGTCACCAATACGCCCGGCGTCCTGACCGAGGATACCGCCGACATGACCATGGCGCTGATCCTGGCAGTGCCGCGCCGGCTGGTGGAAGGCGTGGTGGCGATGGAAGAAGACAAGTTCAAGGGCTGGGCGCCCAACTGGATGCTCGGCCATCGCCTGTTGGGCAAGCGGCTGGGCATTGTCGGCATGGGCCGCATCGGCCAGGCGGTGGCGCGGCGCGCCCATGCCTTCGGCCTGCAGATCCACTATCACAATCGCAAACAGGTCGCGCCCGAGATCGAGCAGGAACTGGAAGCGACCTATTGGGAAAGCCTGGACCAGATGCTGGCGCGGATGGACATCGTTTCCATCAACTGCCCGCACACCCCGGCCACCTTCCATCTTCTGTCGGCCCGGCGGCTGAAGCTGATGAAACCGACCGCCTATATCGTCAACACCGCGCGCGGCGAAGTGATCGACGAGAACACCCTGGCGCTGATGCTGGAAAAGGGCCAGCTGTCGGGCGCGGGGCTGGATGTGTTCGAGAACGAGCCCGCCGTCAATCCCAAGCTGCTGAAAGCCAAGAATGTGATTCTGCTTCCGCACATGGGTTCGGCCACCATCGAGGGCCGCATCGACATGGGCGAGAAGGTGATCGTGAACATCCGCTCCTTCGTGGATGGCCACAAGCCGCCGGACCGCGTCATTCCGGCGATGCTTTGATTACTCGAGCGTGACCTCAAGTAATTCAACAAGCTTTTCGGAGGCGCGCTCGGCCTGCATCTCGTTGTAAACGTCACGGCCGGGCACAGTCCAACCGTGAAGCGCGCCTTCATAGAACTCGCTCTGGAACGCGCCGTGCCAGTCGCGCAACGCGGCTTCCAGGGTTTTGACCTGCTCCAGCGTCGCCGTCTGGTCTTCCACCGCATGACCGAAATAGAGACGCGCCTTGATGGGCGACAGAATTTTGTGTGGGCTGTCGGGCGCGGTCGTTACCAGGAAGCCGCCATGGAAGGACGCCGCGGCGGCGACCTTGTCGGGCACGGCGGCGGCGGCGCGCACTGCCATCTGGCCGGTGAAGCAATAACCCACGATGCCAACCTTGCCTGGCGTCACCCCGTTCTGCGCCAGCAGAAAATCGACATAGGCCTTGCCGTCACTCGCCATCTGCTCGGGCGTAAGTGACGTAAAAAGCTTGCCGATGCGCATTCTGTTTTCCGCCGCGTCATCGGTCTCATAACCATCGAGGGCGATGGGACCGTAGCGGTGCATCACATTGGGCATTAGCACCGCAAAGCCTTTTTCGCACAGCCGCCTGGCCATGCTGATGGGACCCGGGCGGATGCCCCAGATATCGGTCAGGAACACCACGCCGGGAAAATCGGCGATGTCGTCGGGACGCAGGAAAAGGGCTTCGGCGCCGAGGCCGGGAATTTCAACTTTTGTCTCGATCATTTTTGTCCTCATAGACCACGGTGTTCCAGTAACGCGCCTGATGGATTCCGGTACGCGCAAAACCGCGCTTGCGCAATTGCCGGCCGATCATCCAGTTGAAATAGCCATGGGCGATGAGCGCGCTGGCACCCAGCTCGCGGGCGCGCGCGATCAGGATATCGGCCGCCTTTGCGGCGCGCGCGCGCGCCTGAAGCGGACTCTCGATGTCGGCGTGAAAGCCCGCGTGCCAGAGAATGCGCGAGACCACCGCCCATTTGGGAACCTCCATGCGCAGGAAGGGAAGGCGCGGACTGGGCAGCGGCGCTTCGGCAAACAACGGGTCCACCGTCAGGACCGCATGCGGCGCGAGTTTTTCCGCACTCTGGCGCGAACGCGGCCGATCGCTTGAGAACACATGCTTCAATTCCCTCACCAGGTCGCGCAACTCTTCGGGCGGCAGGCTGGAGGGCGCCAGTCCGGCTTCTTCATAATCGTCGATGTAATCGGTGAAGCCCGCATGGCCTGTGCGCGGACTGAGCGCGATCTGCGGCTGGCCATGCCGGATCAGGACGATGCGCATGGCTGGATTTTCCTTGAGGACAAACTGAGTCTTTCCGAAGGGGCCGGCAAACATTAAGCGGCCGGCAGCCGCCTGTTAGGAACTGTTAAACCTTGCCCATTTGCACAACGAAAAGGCCGTGAGCCCAATAAATAGGCAACTAGCTGTTGCATCGCAACAACGCATGGCCAAATCAAGCGTTTAGGCCTCCAAAACCGCCTCAAAAGACATCCCGCCATATTGAGATTAGGCGGCCGAAACAGAACTGTCATCGCAATCCGGGGTGTGAGCCGCATGGGCGCGGGCGACCGGCAACGAGAGGACTTGATAGATGAAGAATTTGACCAAATTGTTTTTGGGCACGGTAAGCCTGGCCGGCCTGCTTGGCGTTGCGGCTCCCGCAATGGCCCAGGATGCCGCCGCCCCCGCTGCTGCTCCCGCGGCGCCGGCGCCCGCTCCGGTGCCCATGCCCGCGATGGGCGGTCCTTTGACCAACAATCCCGCGCCCTTCAGCCTGGACTCCGTTCCCGGCCTGGATGACATCCTGGGCAAGGTCTATGTCAGCGGCGCACTCTCCGGCATGGTGATGGGCCAGACCAACGCCCATGAAATTCCCGGCGACCGCGACGGTTACATGGACCTGACCAACGGCACCGTCACCCTGCAGAAGACCGACGGCTGGTTCCAGTGGTACGTGCAGGCTGGCGCCTACTCCTATCCCACACTTGGCACTCCCTACACCAACGCCTCCAACACCGGCGCCGCCACCTTCGGCGCCGTGCCGCAGGCCTGGGGCAAGGTTGTTCTCAGCGACAGCTTCAACGTGATCGCCGGCGAACTGCCCACCCTGATCGGTGACGAGACCGCCTTCACCTACGAGAACATGAATGTCGAGCGCGGCCTGCTCTTTGCGCAGGAGCCGCTGGTCAGCCGCGGCGTGCAGGCCAACTACGCGTCCGGCCCCTTCAGCGCCTCGGTGTCGTGGAACGACGGCTACTATTCCAACCGCTATAGCGAAATCTCCGGCCTGGTCTCCTATGCATTCAACGGCGGCGCGGACACGGTGGCGGTGGCGGCGGAAGGCCAGCTGGGCCATACCGGTTATGGCAATGCGGGCTCCTCGCTGTTCCAGAACAACAGCTCGATCTACAACTTCATCTGGACCCACACTTCGGGCAACTGGACGATCAGCCCGTACTTCCAGTACACCAACTCTGACCGGTACCATGACGACTCCACCGGCGGCGCGCTGCTGGTGACCTACGCCTTCAACGACTTCTGGAAACTGTCGGGCCGTGTCGAATATGTCGGTTCCTCGGGCGCACAAAATGCGCTGGTCGGGCCGAGCAGCAATGGCTTCTTTTACGGCGCGGGCAGCAATGCCTTCACGTTCACCATCACGCCGACCTGGCAGTACAAGCGCTTCTTTGTGCGCCCCGAACTGTCTTATGTCTCGGCCAGCAGCGTCAACACCAAGGCGGGTTTGGGCCTCGGTCAGTTCGGCACCGATACCGACCAGTTCCGTGGTCTGATCGAAACCGGCATCCTGTTCTGATCTGAACAGCATCACCCAACAAAACCGCCCGCGAGCCCAAAGCTCGCGGGCGGTTTTTTGTTGGCCTGACGGATCAGCTTTCCAGCGCCTGGCGCAGCTGCTTCATGTCGAAGGGCTTGACCAGATAGGCGATATCGCGGGCGAGTGCGGCGCTTTCTTCCTCACGGCTGGAATAGCCCGAGGCGATGACGACCTTCAGGCCGGGCTTGAGCTTCAGCGCTTCTTCGACCAGCTCGCGGCCACTCATGCCCGGCAGGCCGAGGTCGGTGAGAAGAATGGTGATGCCGGCGTCCTGCTGCAAAAGGCTCAGCGCTTCCTGGGCGTCCGCCGCCTCCAGCGCCCCGAACCCCAGCTGCTCCACCATGTCGATGGTGGTGACGCGGATCAGCGCCACATCCTCCACCACCAGCACCTTGCCGCGGGGCTGGCCGATGCTGCGCCCGGCAATGGCGCCGCGCGCGGTGCCGGCAAAGACGCTGCGCAGCTTCCTGGCCAGCTCGTCCTTGCGATAAGGCTTGGACAGCAGCAACGCATCGTCGTCCAGCTTGCCGTTATGGACAATGGCGTTCTGGGTATAGCCGGAGGTGTAGAGAATACGGATGCGCGGATGCAACTCCTGCGCCCGGCGGGTGAATTCGCGGGTGGAAATGGCGCCGGGCATCACCACATCGGTGAAGATCAGGTCGGGCGCCTGCTTGCGCAGCAGCGCCAGCGCGCTTTCAGCATTTTCGGCGTGGCTGATGCGGTAGCCCAGCTCGCCCAGCATGTCGACCACGGCGCCGCGCACGTCATGGTCGTCTTCCACCACCAGGATATGCTCATGGCAGCCCTGGACCGGCAGACCCGATGCCGCCTCCAGCGTATCGGTCTGGCGGCGGGTGCGCGGCAGATAGAGCTTGATGGTCGTGCCATGGCCGGCCTCGCTGTAGATCTTGATATGGCCGCCTGACTGCTTGACGAAACCGTAAGCCTGGGCGAGGCCAAGGCCGGTGCCCTTGCCTTCCGGCTTGGTGGTGAAGAAGGGTTCAAACACCCGGCCCATCACTTCCGGCGTCATGCCGGCGCCGGTGTCGGTCACCGCCAGCATCACATACTGGCCGGGCGTGACTTCGTTATGGCCCCCGGCATAGGTGTCGTCGAGATAGGCATTGGCCGCTTCCAGCGTGAGCTTGCCGCCGTCCGGCATGGCATCGCGCGCATTGATCGCCAGGTTGAGCACGGTGTTCTCGACCTGGCTGGGATCAACCAGCGTGTTCCACAGCCCGCCGGCGATCACGGTTTCCACCGCGATGGTTTCGCCCAGCGTCCGGCGCAGCATGTCGCTCATATCGCGGATCACCCGACCCAGATCCACCGATTTGGGCTCCAGTGCCTGGCGGCGGGCGAAAGCCAGAAGCTGGCCGGTCAGCCGCGAGCCCCTGACCACCGCGCCCATGGCATTCTCCAGCCGCTCCTTGAGGCGCGAATCGGACTTCACCGTTTCGCCCACCGCGGCCAGATCGAGATTGGCGCTGATGACCTGCAGCAGGTTGTTGAAGTCGTGCGCCACGCCGCCGGTCAAATGGCCGATCGCTTCCATCTTCTGGGACTGGCGCAGCGTGGCTTCGGCCCGCATCCGCGCGGTGATGTCCACCATTCCGATGATGAAGCCGCCAGTGGAAACCGGCGCCTTGTAGATGTCCAGCTCGCGCTCGGCCCAGGTGATGTGGGTGCTGCCGACGGCGCCTATTTCCGCACCCGGAGGACTGAAGATGGCTGCCAAAGCGGCATGCCCCAGGACGTCGAAATCCGTCAAACGGGTCTGCTGCAGCCGGACCAGATCTTGCGGCAATTGCAACAGAGCCTGGAAGCCGCCGTTGAAGGCGCACAAAATTCCGTCGGCGGTGAAATAGGCGATGCCCTCGCGCACGGTTTCCAGCGTGGCCTTGAGAATGGCGGCTTCGTTGGCGCGCGCCCGTTCGGCGGCGGCCAGGCTGACATTGTTGCGCACCAGAAGGGCAGCGGCCAAAAGCAGGATGCCCAGGGTGAGTGCGCCCGCGCCCACGGCAAAAGCGATCTCCCAATTTTCGGTATCGCGGCGGTCATGCTCACGGATGTCCAGCAGGTGCTGTTCCTCGGCCAGGCCTGCGGCCACCTCGCGGCGGATGGCGGTCATCTGCTCGCGGCCACGCAACAGCCCGTTCATCGCCTCGGGCGTGCGGATCACCGGCTGGGCATTGCTGCGTACCGCGGCATCAAACCCCCGGGCGCGCGCCTCGAACAATTTTTGCAGCCGGTCGGCACGGGCTTGTTGGGCGGGATTGTCGGCGGTGAGTTCGCGAAAGGCCCTGAGATCGCCGGGAATTTGCGCCAGTGAGCCACGAAAGCCTCGTTCAAAGGACGCATCGCGGCTGAGGATGAAACCGCGCATCCCGGTCTCGGCGGTCTGCACATCGTCCTGCAGCCGGCGCTCGGCCTCCATCACCTCATAGGTGTGACGCACCCAGCCCTGGGCGTCGCGTTCACTGGCGGCAAAAAGGAACGCAAGGAAGGCGACGACCGCCAACACAAGGAAAAGCGGCGCCGCGACCAGCAGCACCAGACGGTTGACGGCCAACATACCCCCTGGACCCACGATCCCGGATGCCGAACGCACCTCATCGGTTCCGGCTCCTGTCATGAGAGAAAATCTAGGCAAGCCGCACAGAAAAGATAGGCCGGGACCGGACGGTGGCTGGCGAATTTGGTCACAAAGCCGCTCAACCCCCACAACCGGAACGGGCATAAGCGTACAAATACAAATTATCTTGGAACTTCCGGTACTTGGCCATGATCTTCAGCTTTTGTTAACCACGCCAGTTCAGGCTTAATGGGCTGTTAAAGCTGGGCTGGGGCGCCGCGGTAAGCGACGGAGGTCCGATGCCTGCAGTTCTACGTTTCGGCTCGCAGTCCCTGCCGGGACAGGCCGACTTTGCGCTTCTGTTTGATCATCTGCCGGACCCTGTCGCCTATCTGGGCCGGGACCTGGCCATCAAGGCGTGCAACCGCAAATTCCGCGAGCGCTTTCCGGTCCTGATCGAGGAACAGTTCATCGCGCCGCTGCGCGCGCTGCTGAAAGACAAAAGCCGGGCCAGGAACGATGCCGTCAGTCTTCCCATCCTGCGGCCGCCACGCTCTTCGGCGCTGCCCGGCATACACCGTCTTGCGCTGGAGCCGCGCGTCTCCTGGCTGCCCGATGGCGGAATGCTGATCATCTTCCGCCCGCTGGGCGCGGACGAAGCGCTCTACCGCCAGCAGATCCAGCGGCTTTGCCAGGAACTGGAGAAGGCGCAAACCGAGGCCGGCGATGCCGCGCGCGAGGTGGAGATCTACAAGGAACGCATGTCGCTCACCAGCCATGAACTCAGAACACCGCTGAATGCCATTATCGGCTTTTCGGACATCATGCGTCAGGAGCTGTTCGGTCCCCTGGGCGATCCGCGCTATCAGCGCTACGCGGAGCTGCTGCATGAAAGCGGCAGCCGCCTGCTGGAAATGATCAACGACTTTCTGGACCTGTCCAAGCTCGATGTCGGCAAGCTTCAGCTTCACACCCAGACCATCGAAGTCTTCCGCGTGGTGGTGGACAGCGTGCGCGAACTGGAAGTGCTGGCGGCAAAATCCCATGTCTGCTTCGGCGTTCATGTCTTCGATGGCGTGTCGCTGCTGGTCGCCGATGGCAAAAGGTTGCGCCAGATGGTGCTGAACCTTTTGTCCAATGCGCTGAAATTCACGCCCGGAGGCGGCGAGGTCAGCATCGACGTCTATCGCCGGGGCAAGAACATCGCCATATCGGTGTCGGACACCGGCGTGGGCATGCGCGAGGAAGACATCGCCACCGCGCTGGAGCCTTTCGGCCAGGTTGAGAACCGGCAGATCCTCAACCATCAGGGCACGGGCCTGGGCCTGCCCCTGACCAAGCAGCTTGCCGAGCTGCATGGCGGCAGACTGGAGCTGGAAAGCCAGCCCGGACGCGGGACCACTGTCACCATTCTTTTGCCCGAGCAGGGCGGTGAAAAAAGCACCAAACAGGGCCGGAACAAGTTGGGTGCGGAGCCGTTACCGCTGGCGAGTTGAAGCGAGGCAGGATTTTCACCAATGCTGTTCGGCCTGATCGCGCGCTCCGGAACCTTTGCGATTAACGCGGGCCTGGTTTTTCTGTTGTCGCAGCACGCGCCGCAGCTCGACTGGTGGAACGTCCAACCCAAATCCACACTGTTGGAGAGCGAACGCAACACCATCCTCGCCGGGCTGGAGCGCGTGCGCGCCGATCTGGAGACGAACGGAAAGCTGCTCATCCCCCACCAGCGGGCGGCGGTGTTGCTGAGCCGTGACGACGAATCTGTGCAGCTCGACCAGCGCGCGCCGCGGGTGAAACCGGTAACAGACTGATATTACAGAAAAATTAGTCGGAGAGAGAGGATTGGCGAAAACAGGCCGAAAGCCTGTTTTCGTCCTCGCGTCGGTACGCTGACGCTACCGACCCTCGGATCGGTCCTTCGGACCGACCCAAAGGCCCTGTCGGGCCTTTGTCGAACCTCTAAATTGTTGCGGGCAGCAGGAAAATTGGTCGGAGAGAGAGGATTCGAACCTCCGGCCCCTACGTCCCGAACGTCGAGTTTTGGAGCCGAAACAGCGGAAACGCTAGGTTTTGAGCGCTGACCGCGCGCGAACGGGCTATGAACGTGCTGGCAACAGATGCGAACGTACTCCCGGGATACTCCCGGCTCCAGGGCCTGCTGCACCCCTTACGGCCATACGCTTAGCCGCATTGCCGTTTGAGGAATGCGAGCGTTACGGCGTTGAATTTCTCAACATCTTCGTAGATGGGCGCATGAGCACAACGATCGAAGACGGTGAGTTTGCTTCCTAGAATCGCCGCAGTCAAAATCTCAGCGAAACGGATCGAGGTGACCATGTCATGTTGCCCGAATGTGATTTGGGTGGGCGCCTTGATCTTGTGTAATACAGAAGTCGCGTCATGGGCCAATACTGCATCTGACTGGCGCAGGAACGCTTCCAGCGGCTGAACCGGCCGGCTTCGGACAAATTCAGCAAGCGATTCGATGTAATCCGGCTTCGTCGCGTATAGCTCGGGTGTAAAGCACCAAGGAAAGATACCTTGGATCACCATCTCTGGGACGCTCTGCAACCCTTTTGCCGTTGCCTGCCACCCTCGTACGACCGCCTTCAGATAGGTATCTGATTTCGGCCAGGCGCTATGGAGAGATAGTGATTTTACCTTCTCAGGATGCTTGGCGGCAAGCCACATACCGACGGCAGCGCCAAGCGATAGGCCAGAAATATGAGCTCGTTCGATGGCAAGTCCGTCCATCAAAGCTGCCACGTCATCTGCTAGCACTTCTGTGGAATATGATGCGTCTGGTTTTTCGCTTTTGCCCGTTCCGCGTAGGTCAAGAGCTATGCATGTAAAGCGCCTAGAATAATCCGCCAGCTGGAAGGCATAGCAAGCGTTATCCGCGGCCAAATACGGCACCAGGATTAGCGGTTCGCCTGATCCCTGTTGCTCATAATTCATGGTGATGCCGTTCGCCCTGATCGTCGGCATTTGCTCCTCCCGGGGGACCGGAACTTCGTCTTCCCCACAAACGCGGCCGGAAATCTGAACGCGCAAAACAACATAAACCGGCGCAACACGTTTTTGCCATCATCCTGAACGCCAGCGAAAGAACCCCTTCAGAGCCGGTTCAACCGCCCAGGACCATCATGTGGGCAACGGTCAAACAAAAGGAGACCCACATGATAAAGTTCTCGAAAGTTGCCCTTGGTGCGCTCCTGCTGGCAGGTGCCACTACTGCGATCGCGGCCCCTGCCTCAGCTCGCGTGTTTATCGGCCTGGGTGGGCCTGTTGCCTATGCCGCTGGCCCGGTCTGCAACCCCTATAGCCCCTATTACAGCCCATACGACTGCGGCTACGGCCCCGCCTATGTGGGTGGCCCGGTGGTCGGGTTTGGCTTCGGTGGCGGCTGGGGCGGCGGCTTCCATGGCGGTGGCGGCTTCCATGGCGGTGGTGGCTTCCACGGTGGTGGTGGATTCCACGGCGGTGGACACCGCTAGGGCCAATGGCTTGAAATGACGGCTCCGGGCAACCGGGGCCGTTTTTCTTTGGGCACCCCCTTCACACGGGAGGGGTCACAGGTTCAATCCCTGTCGCGCCCACCATTATTTCCGCAGAAAAGCTGGATTTCCCCTCAGCCGGGTGCCACCCCGAAAGGACTTGAGCGGAAGGAAATCGACCGTTCGCACGGCTGAGGGCGTGCAAAATCCGTGCACTCAATTGGTGGGGTGTCACTGGCGAGGTGTCTCGGGCCCAATGCGGCCCAAGTGTCGGACCCACACGGATGGCGATGCTTTTCCGCGTGAACTCGTCGATGACACAGAGCATCCGAAATGCCTTCCCATCGTGGGTGCGGTCGGCGACGAAGTCGTAGGACCACACATGGTTATTTGCACAGCAATAGCGGTCTACAAGCGGGAGAGCGCAGTAAGTCGTAATCTCGGCCATTGGGACGAGGCCGCATTCTTGCTCATGTTGTGCCTGGGAGTGCACTTCATCATTGGGATGAAATAGCGCTTTGTGGATATAGCGCCTGAAAATCTTATCAGCACGTTGATACATTCCATCAGGCTGATCCTTACGGCTCATCACGTCGTGCTTTCGCATATCCGACGATTGTCCACTTCCCGATTTGCTTGAATATCGTGGACCAGCAATTCGCGCGCGGCATAGTGCTTTTGGCTGTCATCGCGTGGTGGGCAACCGGAACAGCTTGGGGTATGGTGTTCGGAATTGCGGCTGGCATAGCTGCCTTTTACTGCGTGAAAATCCTAATGGACAGAGGCGCCGTGGAGAGACAAAACGGTTAGGCCAACCCAAATTCCAAAGTTGAAAGCAAAGAGTCAACGCGGTGCTTGGTTCGCGGAGGTCGATGGCGAGCCCTATCCTTGCGTGCACAGACATTGGACCAGCTACGCAGCTGGCGAGATGTTCTATGATGACCCAGATTGTCCTCCGAAGGACGGCAAATGGGCGGAATTTATAACGGCCTCCTCGGCTTCGGGATATTTTGGACAAACTCTATTGTCCCCTTCGACCCGGGCTCATATCGGGAATGTCGGGTTTTAATGAACAATTGCGATTGGGGATACAATGGGTGGCTTGGTCTCACTCCTTTACGGCGCGATTTGTTACTTCCTTTTCCTGGCAACGTTCCTTTACGCGATTGGGTTCGTCGGCAATTTCGTAGTGCCCAAATCCATCGATAGCGGGACGGTTGGCCCGGTCGCCGTCAGCATCCTAATCAACTTACTTCTGCTTGGCTTGTTCGCAGTCCAGCACAGCGTAATGGCGCGTAGAGGTTTCAAAGCGGTGTGGACGCGTATCGTTCCGCTGACGCTAGAACGAAGTACCTATGTCCTGTTCTCCAGCCTCGCGCTAATCTTGCTGTACTGGCAGTGGCGTCCGATAACGACCCCCGTGTGGGCGGTCGAAAATAGCACCACGGTGGAGATCATCACGGTCTTGTTCTGGGTGGGCTGGGCCATCTTTCTGATTAGTACGTTTTTGATCAATCACCTCGACCTGTTCGGACTACAGCAAGTGTATGCGCGTTTTCGCGCCGCGCCGACGGCGCCATCCCAATTCCGTACGCCATTTTTTTACAATATTGTTCGGCATCCAATTTATCTCGGATTCTTAATCGCATTCTGGGCGACGCCCACGATGACGCAGGGTCACCTGCTGTTTTCCATTGCGACCACGGGCTACATTTTCATCGGCATTTTTCTGGAGGAACGCGATCTCGTCGCCAATTTTGGCGAGACCTATATCCGATACCGTACGCGTGTCTCGATGATTGTGCCACTGCCCCCGCGCTCCAAGTAACGAAACGTCCGTCGTTTCTTCAGATTGGATTGATATCGTTTCCCAAAACAAGGTTCGTCTGTCCGGTCATTCATCTTATCGCCCTTGATGACTGCCAAAGCCACCTTCGCATTGAATGCCGCAGTATACTTTCGGCGCGGTCGTTCGCGCTCGAATCACAGTAGGAGGAAGACATGAAACTATCATCAATGCCGTATGCATCTATCTTGGCCGTGAAAGCGGTTGCGCTGTCACAGCCGATGTCGCGTCTGCTGCAAAAACTTACAATGCGAGCCATTCGAACAAAGCGAACATATATCCACTT
>Ga0182024_10013432_pt1 | contig 15991 bp, 11 predicted proteins | sample P32metaG_FD_120480 | JGI IMG/M metagenome (GOLD analysis project Ga0182024, IMG submission 120480) | Permafrost microbial communities from Stordalen Mire, Sweden - P3-2 metaG (Illumina Assembly) | ecosystem: Environmental > Terrestrial > Soil > Wetlands > Permafrost | place: Sweden: Stordalen... | reverse complement strand
TGGGAACCAGGAGTTTGCCATGAAAATGAAATGTAGGGATGTGAACGGAAGCCGCACTCGGCATGTGCGGCATTCCACCGCTATCTTCGCGGCGCTGGCCGCCGTCTTTGCGCTCGCCGGTTGCGGTGGCGCGGGCGACAACGCCAATAAAATGACTTCCTTCTCGACCACCGAAAGCGCCGAGAGCAAGGCCGAATTGTTTTCCCTGCCGGCCGACCAGTTGTCGCACGTCCAGATTTACACCGTGGTGCCCGCGCCGCTGGAGCGCACCCTGCGCCTCTCCGGAGCGGTGGCTTACAACGGTTACGTGACGACGCCGGTAATCACCCAAGTGGGCGGGCCGGTGAGCCGTATTGTGGTCACGCCCGGCCAGCACGTGACCGCGGGCCAGCCGTTGTTGTACGTCGCGAGCCCTGACTATTCGGTCTTGCGCTCGGCTTACATCAAGGCGCGCGACGCTTCGCAACTCGCGGACCGCTTCTACAAGCGCGCGCAGGATCTCTTCGCGCACCAGGTCATCAGCCAGGCCGATCTAGAGCAAGCGGAATCAAACCGAACGCAAGCCGAGGCGGACCTGCAATCCAGTGAGCAGGCCATTCGCGTTCTGGGAATCGCCAACCCGGAAAGCGTTCTGACCGCCTCGCCGTCGGCGGAATTGCCGCTGCCGGCGCCGATGGCGGGAGAAATAGTGGAACGCCTTTGTTCGCCCGGGCAATTGTTGCAGGCCGGCGGGACGCAGTGCTTCACACTTTCGGATATGAACAGTGTGTGGGTGCTCGTCAACATTTACCAGAACGACATCGCCTACGTGCACGTCGGCGAGGATGTGACCATCGACAATGAAACTTATCCCGGCGTGGTGCGCGGCAAAATTCAGTACATCGCACCTGCTCTGGACCCAACCACGCGGACATTGCAAGCGCGCATCGAAGCTTCCAACCCCGGCGAGCGCCTGAAACGCGACATGTACGTCACCGCGGAAGTACGCGCCGGCGTGATTGCAAACGCGCTGTCGGTTCCCGATGCCGCCATCCTGCGCGATACCGAAAATATGCCCTACGTCTACATTCAAACCGGCGCGAGCCAGTTCGCCAGACGCATGGTGACACTGGGCGACGCACAGACCGGAAAAACACAAATTGTGAGCGGGTTGCAGAGCGGCGACAAAATTGTCGGCGACGGCAGCCTGTTCCTGCAATTTCAGAATTCGTTGCAGCGTTGAGCCGGGAGCATACACAGCCATGATTCATCATTTCGTCCAATTCGCTCTCCGCCAGCGCTTTCTGGTGCTGATGCTGGTTTTCCTGGTGGTCGTGGCCGGCGCTTTATCTTTCCAGCGCATGCCGGTGGACGCCTATCCCGATCTTTCGCCTCCCATGGTGGAGGTCATCACGCAGTGGCCGGGCCACGCGGCCGAGGAAATCGAGCGGCTGGTGACCCTGCCGATCGAAGTGGAAATGAACGGCGTGCCGCACATGCAGTACCTGCGGTCCATTTCGCTGTACGGGCTTTCCGACGTGATCATGACGTTTCAGGAAAGCACCGACGATTATTTCGCGCGCAACGTGGTGTTCCAGCGGTTGTCGGACGTCCAACTGCCTTCCGGCGTGATGCCGAGCCTGTCGCCATTGTCCAGCCCATCTGGGCTTGTTTACCGCTATGTGCTGGAAAGTCCGGACCGCACACCGCAGCAATTAAAAACATTTGAAGATTGGGTTGTTGAACGAGCATACAAGTCGGTGCCGGGCGTGGCGGACGACTCGGGGTTCGGCGGCACCGTGATGCAATACCAGGTGCTGCTCGATCCCGCGAAGATTTACAACTATCACATACCAGTGCCCCAGGTGATCAATGCGCTGTCGGCCAATAACGCGAATGCGGGCGGCGGATTTTACACCCAGGGCTCGCAGTTTTTTTACGTGCGCGGATTGGGCCTGGTGACCAAGACCGAGGACATTGGAAACATCGTGGTAGGGAATAACAACGGCGTGCCGGTGCGCATTCGCGACGTCGGCGAAGTGACCATCGGCAACGCGCCGCGGCTCGGGGAATTCGGATTCCAGAAAAACGATGACTCCGTGGAAGGCGTGATCCTCATGCTGCGCGGCGAGCAAACGCAAAACGTTCTCGCCGGCGTGGAGAAAAAAACCGAGCAGCTGAATCACGGCATCCTGCCGCCGGATGTCAAAGTCCACCCCTTCTACGATCGCAGCGACCTGGTGCGGCTTACGATCAACACCGTTGAGCACAACATGCTGGTGGGCATGACATTGGTACTGATCGTGCTGATTTTTTTTCTGGTCAGCTTTCGCGCGGCAATTATTGTCGCCTTGACCATCCCACTCAGCCTGCTTTTCGCCTTTATTCTGTTGCACGGGCGAGGCGTCCCCGCGAACCTTCTCTCAATCGGCGCCATCGATTTCGGAATCATCATCGACGGCACCGTGGTGATGATGGAAAACATCTACCGCGAACTGGCCGAACGCGCCGGACAGGATTACGACCTGCGCGAAGTCATCGCCGCCGCGGCGCGCGACGTGGACCGGCCCATTTTTTATTCTGTCGCGGTTATTCTGGCGGGGTACCTTCCCATCTACGCGCTCACTGGCCCCTCCGGAAAATTGTTTGTTCCCATGGCGGAAACCATGTCTTACGCGCTCCTGGGATCGCTGATTTTCACGCTCACACTGGTGCCCTTGCTGGCCTCATATTGGTTTAAGAGCGGCATAAAAGAGATCGTGAACAAGCCCTACGAATGGGTGAAGGGAGTATACGCGGGAGAGCTGGACTGGTGCCTGGATCATCCGAAAACCACGATGATCGTGGCGACAATTATTTTCGCGTCCACGCTTCTTTTGATTCCCTATATCGGCGGCGAGTTCATGCCGCATCTGGATGAAGGCGCGATGTGGGTGCGCGCGACCATGCCATACACGATTTCCTTCGAGGAAGCGGCCAAATTCGCGCCACAAATCCGCACCATCTTGATGTCCTATCCGCAAGTGACGGAAGTTGGATCGGAACTGGCGCGCCCGGACGATGGCACCGATCCCACCGGATTTTTTAATTGCGAATTTTATGTGGGGCTGAAGCAGTACAAGGATCCGACCTGGCAGCAAGGCTCCATCCGCAGCAAAGCGGACCTCACTGCCGACCTGCAGAAAAAACTTTCGGCTTATCCTGGAGTTATTTTTAATTACACGCAACCGGCTGAGGACGCCGTGGACGAGGCGTTGACAGGCCTGAAAAGCGCGCTGGCCGTAAAAATCTATGGGCAGGATTTGCAGGTTCTTGAAAACGAGGCGGTCGAAATCAAGCGCGTGCTTTCGCAAATTCCGGGCTTCACTGAGCTGACCGTTGTGCGTGAATTGGGCCAGCCTACCGTGCAAGTCGATGTGGACCGCGAAAAAGTGGCCCGCTACGGCATCAACGTAGCCGACGTCGAGGGAGTCATCCAGGCAGGCGTTGGAGGCCAGGCGGCCACGCAGGTCATTCAGGGTGAGCGGGTGTTTGACCTGGTGGTGCGCATGAAGCCGCAATACCGCTCCAGCACGAAAGCGATTGGCAATCTGCTGGTGCCGACTCCATCCGGACAACAAGTGCCGATTTCCGAGCTGGCCACCATTCGCCAGGGAAACGGTGCTTCATTTATTTATCGCGAAAATAGTTCGCGCTACATCGGCGTGCAATTCAGCATCGAGGGACGGGATCTGGCGCGCGCGGTGGGCCAGGCGCAGAAAGCCGTGCACGATTCGGTCATCCTCCCTCAAGGGTACACACTCGATTGGGGCGGCGAGTACAGCGAATACGTCGCGGCGGAGCAACAATTCATTATTATTGGGCCGCTAGCCATTTTGCTGATCTTCATGATTCTTTTCGCACTCTATGGCAACTTTAAGTTCCCGGTAACCGTGGTAATCGGGGTAGTGATGACGGAGCCGGTGGGAGCGTTAATCGCCCTGAAACTCACGCACACGCCGTTCAGCGTAAGTTCCGTCCTGGGTTTGCTGGCATTGATGGGAGTATCGGTGGAAACCGCTGTGATCCTGGTGTCTTACATCAACAAATTGCGCCTTGAAAATCATGACATCCGTAGCGCCACGCGCGAAGCGGCGCTACTGCGCCTGCGGCCCATCATGATGACGGCGCTTGTGGCGTGCCTGGGCCTCCTGCCCGCGGCTCTTTCCACGGGCATCGGCTCGGACACCCAGAAGCCCTTCGCCATCGTTATCGTCGCGGGGTTAATCTCGCGGCTTTTCCTGGGATTTTTCGTTAACCCGGTGCTTTACGAAATGGTCGCGAAGCCGGGTGATGTGCTGCAAGTTTGAGGATCCAAGCGGAGGCGTCGGCTCTGCCGTTACTATTCAGGGCTGAATGCCGGACAACCTTTTACTTAAGTCTTACATCGAGTTACTATCGCCGGGGGTTAAGTACTTGAGTTCAGATCAACCAGAATGAATGTGAAAAAGACAATTCGAATATTGGCGCTTTCATTCGCCGCCCTCGCTTTGCTTGTATTTTCCACGGTCGTTGTAACAGACTGGGATTGCCACAATGCAGCGGACGATGCGCAGTGTCCCTACTGCCACCTGGCCCACCAGGCGCCAGCGCAACCAAAGACGACCCAAAGTGTTGTTGTGCTCCAGCCGGTAGCTTCCTTATCGTTGCCGGAAGACATTATTCTGGCTACGAGTTCCATCTTTTCCCAGACCGCCCCTCGCGCTCCGCCTGTCTAAATATCTCCTTGCTGGAAACATCCGTCGATTATCGGCTCCGCGTGGGGTAGCGCGGACGCCATCCATTTGTTCCCCCAGCATCTGCCCTAACAGCCTACGTGGCTGCAACTAAAAGGAGACGCAATGATTCGCAATTTTTTTAAGCCTTTTATATTGGTACTGCTCTGCCTGTGTGTTTTCACTCTTCCCGGAATTGTTCGGGCGCAAAATTCTGCGACGATTTCCGGAACGGTCACGGACCCCACCGGGGCCGTGGTTCCCAAAGCGACGGTCGAAATTCATAATCCCGTCAGCGGCTATGAACGAATGGCGACCACGGATACTTCCGGAAATTTCAGCTTCGCGAACATCCCTTACAACCCGTATCACCTGACCGTTTCCCTGGCCGGCTTCAACACCTACGTGCAAGACGTTTCCGTGCAATCCTCGGTGCCCGCAATTCTAAAGATTAGTTTGAGCCTGGCGGGATCCACAAGCACGATGACCGTGGAAGCGGCGGCGGATGACCTGCTCGAAACGACTTCGACAGAGCACACAGACGTGGACCGCAACCTATTCGAGCAGCTTCCGCTGGAGAGCGCATCCTCTTCGATCAGCTCGTTGATCACGCTTTCCGCCCCGGGAATCACCGCGGATTCCAATGGTTTATTTCACGGTCTAGGCGATCACGCGGAAAATTCCTTTTCCGTGGACGGCCAGCCTATCACCGACCAGCAGAGCAAGATTTTCTCGAATCAAATTCCCACGGATTCCGTTCAATCCATGGAGGTAATCGAGGGGGCGCCGCCGGCCGAATATGGCGGTAAGACCAGCGTGGTCGTGAAGGTGACCACCCGCTCGGGGCTCGGCCAAACGCAGCCGATGGGTGACGTGACCACTTCTTACGGAAGCTTCGGCACAGCAACGGCCGCCTTCGATTTCGGTTGGGGCGGACCGAAATGGGGCGAATATCTCTCGGTGAGCGGACTGAACAGCGGCCGGTTCCTCGATGGGCCGGAATTTGCTACGCTTCACGACAAAGGCAATGAAGAAAACATATTCAACCGCACTGACTTCAAGCTTACGGACAAGGACACGATCCAATTCAATTTGCAATTCACACGTTCCTGGTTCCAAAATCCCAATACTTGGGACCAGCAACTTCAAATCTGCACGGCTCTATCCGCATTGTGCAGTGGCGCCCAGTATGCCCCAGGATCGGTTATCCTCAACCCACTCACCAACGCCCCTCTTGGTCCGACCGATCAGCGCTCGCAAATCAGGACTTTTAATCTTGCGCCGACGTGGGTGCGCCTGTTGAATAACGAGACCGCGATTACCATCGGCGCTTTCGTGCGGCACGACCAATATAACTATTACCCGAGCAACGATCCTTTTTCCGACATCGGGGATCTTCAGGACGAAAGTGTCTCTCAGCTCAGGTTCCTGACGAATGCGGGCATTCACGCCGACATTTCCTACGTGAAAGGTGTCAACAACCTCAAGGTGGGCGGCGTATATCAACAAACATTTCTTACTGAGAACGACACCTTTGGAATTGTGAATCCCGGCCTTCTGCCCGGAATCGGCTGCCCGGATCCGGCGAACGCCATCTGCGCTACGCTGGCGCCTTACGACCTGACTAACACAGCGACTGACCCAAGTGGGGCCCAATACCATTTTCGCGGCCACACCGATGTCAAGGAACTCGCGCTGTATGCGCAGGACACGATCACCAAAGGGCCTTGGTCCATCAATCTTGGACTTCGCGGTGATTTCTATAATGGCCTACAGGCTCGTACGAAACAGGCGGAGCCTCGCGCCGGGATCGCCTATAACATCAAGAAGACGAATACGGTGCTCCGAGTTTCGTATGCCCGCACCATGGAAAGCCCGTTCAATGAGGACCTAATCCTTTCAGGCACCGGGTGTACCAACCCCGTAGTCAACGCGGTTATGACGGTTGCCCAGGGCTTCGCTTGCACAGCTTCACCACTGACGCCCGGATTTCGAAATGAATTTCACGCCGGGCTACAACAGGCCTTCGGGAAACATTTCGTCCTGAGCGGCGAATACATTTGGAAGTACACACACAACGCATACGACTTCAATATCTTCGGCGCCACCCCCATTTTCCTCCCCATCGAATGGGCCCGTTCCAAAATCCCCGGTTTTGCCGTTCGTGGAAGCTTTCCGGAATATCACGGTCTGACCGCGTTCATCGTGTTGTCCCACGTTTCGGCGCGCTTCTTCCCTCCCACCGTCAGCGGGATCGCGCCGCCTCAGCCGCCCGGCGTATTTCGCATCGACCACGACGAGATTTTCAACCAAACGACGCACGTTCAATATCAACCATTTAAGCGGGGCCCCTGGCTCGGCTTCAACTGGAGGTATGACAGCGGACTCGTCTCTGGTGCGGTACCCTGCCAGGCGGCAACGGCAACATGCGGGTTTACAACGTCCGCGAGTGATGGAGGGGCACCGCCGCCTGGGGTCACGATTCCTCCGGGAAGTATAGGCATGTTCAACGGCATTACCGGATTGCCCTTAACCGCGGATCAGGAGTTCCAGGCTGGGCTAACTTGCAACGGCGTGGGTGCCACCATAACCTCGCCATTGCCTCTCTTCTGTCCCGCATCCCAGTTTGGGTCAAACCTGGTGAAAGTGCCCACGCCAGGGACCGAAAATGACGACCACAACCCACAGCGGATCCAGCCGCGCAGCCTCTTTGATCTCGCCGTGGGTCAGGACAATTTGTTCCGTGGAGACCGGTACAAGTGGAGCCTTCGCTTTACGGTGGTCAATTTAACGAACAAATTGGCACTGTATAACTTCCTCTCAACCTTTAGCGGAACTCACTACGTCACGCCGCGCACCGAAACGGCGGAGTTGGGCTTCCACTTCTAAGCTGGAACCTAGTTGCCCGGGGCGGTCACTCTATTGGTAGACCGCCCGGGCAAACGCACACCGCAGCGTTGAACCATCCTGATCTAGAAGAGGCAGACGGACTGAGCCTTCTTTTTCTAAAAGCGATTGGTGGAAGATACTTTCTTGGCAGGCGGGGGCAAGAACATGGCAAGGCAGCTGGGCTACAAGCGGCGTGACGCAAAAAAATTGCAGGCGCGGCGCATCGCAGCGGTGGCTCGGTTGCAGCGCGGCGAATCGATTGCGGCAATTGCCCGCTCGCTGGGCGTCTGCAAGCAATCGGTGCAGCGATGGGTCTTATGGTATCGATTGCACGGGGAAGATGGGCTGCGCCTCCGCCCAAAGACTGGTCCACGCCCAAAATTAGCTGGTGAAAAATTAGCGCAACTCCCAGGCCTGCTGGCACAGGGCCCCTTCGTCCATGGATTCGACACGCCTGTCTGGACCACCGAACGCATTGTCGAAGTGGTTTGGAAACGCTTCCAGGTTCGCTATTCGCGCGATTACGTGAAGCTACGGTTGATGCCGCGCCTGGGCTGGAAGTGGCATAAACACACCTGGTTGCCGGAGAAAACTGTAAGGAATATATCCACCTCTCATCTGTCCTGAGTCTCAGTTCGCGTCCACTCTGATAAAAATTCCGGGCTTCCGAACGCAGAGGTTCGCCCTATTGTCAGCGGTTCTGAAGACGCACAACGAAGAAATTTGCGGTCCCTGCGGTCTAAAGTAACGCAAAGATTCGCCGATTCCTTTTTGTGACAGCAATATATTGGTGTGAAGAGGGAAACGTGCATTCCCGGTTGGATCCTGACCCTCTTCGCACAAATTAATGTGGGTTGCAAACTGTTCGCGAATGGAACTGCCCGGTGAGTTAAATGTCGCGAGAGTAGCCGAATAGGACCAGCTTGAACGGCTAAGTGTGGAGTGAATCGATGGCCATTTTAGACTCAAGAGGTAGGAAGGAGCTTATTGCGTCCAGCAGCACGGTCGATATTGCTTCCATTCCTTGGCGATTCTTTGCTGTGAAGTACGATCAACTGGAACAATTGTTTCTGCCCATGCTTGCTTCCGTCCAGCAGGCCAACGATGTGGCGGGAGTCCGCGCCGGCGGTTCCGATGCGGCGCTTCACGCGGCCGCACTCTTCGCAGGCCAGCTCTTGCGCGATGGTAGCTTCGCCCCGGTCCGGCCTGGTTCGGTCAATGCCTCCAATACCTATCTGATCGATTTCAAGGAAAATTCCTTTCAAGTGGAAACCAGTGTTAGCGCCAGGGATGCAACTAAGGCGGCGTTCTTTCGGGTGAAAGTGAGTGGGGCGATTCGAGGCGACAAATTCGTCGTTTCCGACCCGGTAACTAAGAATAGCCTCTTTTCCTTCACACGATTTGAAGCCAGTAAGTCGGATTTCTTTGGGCGCGAATTTCCATTCCTGGCCATGGAGTCGCGGCAGAATCCCGCGTCATTCGGGGCAGACAATTCCACCATGATGCGTGGAGTGGTCGATCTGGTCCTGGGCATTCCCGTGGGCCACGAAAATATTACCGTTCGTATCTATAAACAATCAGATACCCTCTCCGCTGAAGTCAGGAATCCCATCACCAATCAGGCGGTTATGAGCGTGCCGCTTTCCTCGCTCGGCAACATAACCAAATTGGTGGAAACCATCGCCCAGCATCTCTCCGCGGATGCCGCAGCCTGCCTTCTGCTTAGCCCTGCGCCGCCAACACCAACACCTGCCCCTGAACCAGAACCGGAACCGGAACCCGTCACTTCCGCTTCGGAAAAAGAGTAGAGGCTTTGCTCCACTTGCAATAAAAACGTACGCATCACTTCAATATACTTTGGCCGCCCATGCTGACGGTTCCGGAAATGGTGGGCCATTGCTGTACCTTCGCGCCCTGCTTCGCTGCCTTTTCCTTTTTGATCAGCCGTGGAAACGATTCGCTTCGCCGCTCTCTTCCCACGAACGAATTTGCTAGAATGAAGTTTGGAGTTGGCCTGCAACGCAGGTGATGGCGCGAAGATCTTTTGAACCAATACTGAACCCCCGGGTGCCCGAGTCAGACGGCTGGTGTGCATGGCCCGTTGCGGATTTCGGTCCGCAGCGGGAAAGCCTAAAGGCCGGCGCAGGGCGCCCACTTTTTACAGGTGGTTCAGGATCTAGCCCCACACGGCGAAGTGGACCGCTCCATTTTTTGTGAGGGCATGCCATTCCGATTGGCCCATCTTTGGAAAAGTGTGAGCGGGTAGAAATGCGGCGAAGTCCGCAAAGTGAGCAGATGAAAATCATTTTTATTGGCGACATCGTTGGTTCGCCGGGCCGGCAAATTGTGGCGGATCGCCTGGCCGACATTGTGCAATCGCGTCAAATCGACCTGGTGATCGCCAACGGCGAGAATTCCGCGGCGGGTTTCGGAATCACCCCACGAATTGCCGAGGAATTGTTCGCCGCGGGTGTCGAGGTTTTGACGGGCGGGAATCACATCTGGGACAAGAAAGAAATTGTCGAGTACATCGCGAAACAACCGCGCCTGGTGAGACCCGCCAATTTCCCGGAGGGCAATCCCGGCTCGGGCCTTTATGTGGGCACAGCGCGCAATGGCGTTCCTTATGCCGTGATGGACCTGCAGGGCCGTGTGTTCATGTCCTCAAATGATTGTCCCTTCCGGGCAGCCGATCGGGAGCTTGCCCGCATCCCAGCGGATGTCCGTGTGATCCTGGTGGACATCCACGCGGAAACGACAAGCGAAAAGATGGCCATGGGGTGGTATCTGGATGGGCGCGTGTCAGCCGTGATCGGCACACATACGCATGTGGCTACCGCTGATGAGCGTGTTCTGCCCGGCGGTACGGCCTTCCAGACCGACGTAGGAATGACCGGGCCTCACAACGGCATCATTGGAATGGATAAAACATCGATCTTGCGCAAATTTCTGGATGGCCAGCCTGCGCGATTCGAGGTGGCCTCCGGTGACGTGCAGATGAATACGGTTCTAATCGATGTGGACGAAACGACGGGCCGTGCCCGAACGATCGAGCGCCTGCGCTTCCGGATCGACTGAGGCGAAATGTTCATGCACCTTATGTATCGAATAAGCAGCGCAACGGCGCTGGCTGCGGTGATGATCGCCTCTTTTATTCTTCCCGCTCGTGCCCAGGAACAATATCAATTCGAGAGCGACCTGGTAGCCAAACGGAGGCTCTATCCCGACGTGGGCGCAGGTTTTCGTCAGATTCACCGCGCATCCAACGGAAATTTTTATGTTCTCACGGCGCCCGCTCCAGCCGTGCGTATTTACGATCCTTCCGGCAAGCGCATTGGACAAGTTCCCAACGAATCCGCAGCGGCTTCCAAAGGCGCGGCGCTTGTGTACGGTGAATCCTTTGACGTGGACCATGATGGCCGCGTGGTTGTCTGCGACCGCGGCGCGAACGCCGTAAAAATTTATTCGCCGGGCGGAGTTCTTTCCGTCACGATTCAAATTCCTGCGCCGGTTTCGGTTGTTTTTCTTCCGGGCGATGAAATAGCCGTAGCCAGCTCCAATGCTGGTCATTTAGTTACTGCCTACGACTTCGCCGGAAAAACGGTCCGCGACTATGGCGATCGCGAGGAAATCTCCGACCGCGCCGACTTGAACATGGAGGCGAATTTCGGACATCTGATTGGCGATGAAATGGGAAACAACTATTTCTCATTTGATTATCTGCCCGAACCGACCGTGCGCAAGTTCGACCGCGTGGGCTATCTGGCCATGGAGATTTCCCTGAAAACCATTGAGTTCGAGCCTGCCGCGCAGGCCGCCCGCAAGGCCATTGCCCGCTCGGAAAGCGCGGAAAATGGGACTCCGTCTTTGCATCGCATCATCAGCGCTGTGGGCGTGGACCCCAAATCGCAAGAGGTATGGATAGCCATCGGGACCCTGCTCATGCGATTTGACAAAGACGGGCTGCGCCTATCTAGTTTCCGCATGTTTTTGCCCCGCGGCGGAGGCCTGGAGCCTTCGCAAATCCTGGTGGAACCGGACAGGCTGCTGATGGGGGCTGACCCTCAGGGTATTTACGAGTTTCCAAAACCTCAAATACTGCCACGCTGATGATTACGATTCCGTAATCATGGTGCGGTCCTCCTTTTTTCCATTGTCTTAAACGGAACACCTGCGAGTGCGGCATCATCCGTGCCTTGGCTGAGAAAATCCACTGCCCAACCCGTCATTTATTGGCAAGTGCTGTATTTTCTGATCCTTAGATGGTTGTGGAAAAGCTGTGAATCTTCTGTGGGAGGTACAGGTGGGCAGCATAAATTTTCGCTTGCCGAGCAGCTTGGGTTCAGCGAGAATCCAGCCTCGTCTTAGGTACCTGGTCTTGCAACTGGCACTCCTGAGGACGTCGTGACACGGCCAAGAAGTAAACGCACCGAGTGGCAGGCCATCAAAATTCCTTAAATGGGCCTATCGGGCGAAGGGGAGAAGGTCACGGGGTCAACCCAGAAACTGATTGCAGCCGCAAAAAGCCTTTGCGGCTGCTCTTTTCCACAGTTTTTCCACAGTTGTGGAAATTTCTGGCGTGGACTCTTTTCGCTTTCTTGAGGGTTGTGAAGGAATGAATTCCTGGGAAAAAATTCTGCAACACATGGAACGGCGGGTCAACCCGCACAGTTTTGCCACATGGTTTCGGCCCACTCGTCAAGAAGGTGCTGAGAACGGCAAACTCGTGGTTCGCGTCCCCTCCCGGATCTTTCGGAAGCGGCTGACGGAAACCTACGGTGAGCTGCTGCAGGCCGTCTTGGCTGAAGTGGGCATGAACGATACGCACCTGGAGTTCATGTGCCCGGAAAATGAGCCAGCGCCGGCCGGAAATCCGTTGAAGCAGACGCGCCTGGATTTCGATTCGGTGGACCACCAGCTGAATCCCCGCTACCAGTTTGAGTCCTTTGTGGTGGGCGCGTCGAATCAATTCGCTCACGCGGCAGCCCAGGCGGTCGCCGAGCAGCCCTCGAAGGCTTACAACCCGCTGTTTCTTTACGGCGGAGTGGGCATGGGCAAGACGCACTTGATGCAGGCGGTGGGCCACCTGATCAAGAAGAGGAACCCCGCGGCACGTCTCACCTATATCAGCGCGGAAAAATTCACCAACGAAGTGATCAATTCTTTGCGCTTCGATCGCATGATCGGGTTCCGCGACCGTTTCCGGTCGGTCGATGTTCTGCTGGTGGACGATATTCAGTTCATCGCAGGCAAGGAACGCACGCAGGAAGAATTTTTTCATACTTTCAACGCGCTGTACGACCTGCAGCGGCAGATCGTGATCAGCTCCGATTGCCCGCCGAAAGAAATTTCCGCCATCGAAGAGCGCCTGCGCTCGCGGTTCGAGTGGGGCCTGATCGCGGACATTCAGCCGCCCGACCTGGAAACCAAAATCGCCATCCTGCAGAAAAAAGCGGACAACGAACACGTCATGATTCCCGATGACGTCGCGGAATACATCGCGCGCGCGATCAAGTCGAATGTTCGTGAACTGGAAGGGGCCTTGACGCGCTTCATGGCCTACGCGTCGCTGACCGGAGCTGCCCTTAATTTGGTGACGGCGCAGCAAGTATTGCGCAACATCATCGCCACGCAGGAAAAGCGCATCACCATCGACCTGATCCAGAAAAAAGTGGGCGAATCCTTTGGCTTGCGCGAGCAGGATTTGAAAATCCGCTCGAATACAAAGGCCATCGCCTTCCCTCGCCAAATTGCCATGTACCTGGTGAAGCAGCTGACCTCGGCGTCGCTTCCGGAGATCGGCCGGCAATTCGGAGGAAAACATCACACCACGGTTCTTCATTCGATCAACAAGATCGACGCGCTGCGCCGCAGCGACAAGGATTTGAATCGCACCATCAACAAGCTGATGGATTCGTTCGGCTGATCGAATTTGGTCCCGCTGGAGATTTTCAATCCTGCAAATTTTTTCAAACGCCCCGAACCTTTCTTCGGGGCGTTTTTCGTTCCCAGGAAATTTCTTTAAGGTGGTGCGGCCGTTGATGCCATTTCATGCTTGTCCACGGACCGTTTTGCCCTGTTGAAAATCCGCAAGGAAAGCTGTGCTGAACCTGTGCAACGCTTGCGATGGCTGAGGAAATTTATTGAGGTGTTAGGGCTTCGCGGACGAATTTCGCGGAATTATCCGACCTATCCTCAAATTGCAGGTTTGGCGATGCACAGGGCAAACGCCTCTCTGCGGCGCGATGCGCAACATTTCCTCATTTCCACAGCGACGGCTACTACTACGGTCTTTATCCCTGCTATAAAACAGGTTACAGTAGCCCTTCACAGTAGCAGTTGTGTTTGCGCCTTCCAGCGGAGGAAATCCAGCAATGGAATTCAGTGTGAAGAAGTTTGACCTGCTCAATGAACTCAGTCTGACGCAGGGAGTTGTCGAGCGAAAAACCACCATCCCGATCCTCGGCAATATTTTGTGCGAAGCCTCGGACAGTAAGATCACGCTGACGGCCACCGACCTTGAGCTTTCCATCCGCACCTCGTGCGAAGCCAAGGTAAAAAAAGAGGGCGCCGGAACCATCCCCGCGAAAAAACTTCTGGAGCTGGTGCGCCTATTGCCCGAAGGCGAAATCAAATTCAAGCTTCTCGAAAATCATTGGGTGCATATTCAGGCCGATCGCAAAACGTACAAGATGGTGGGAATGGCCAAGGATAATTTTCCGGCGATCCCTACCTTTCCGCATCCCATCGCAAAGATTCCCGCGAAAATTTTATCGTCGTTGATCGCGCGGACAGCCTTTGCGATTTCGAACGAAGAGTCCCGTTACACGCTGAACGGCGCTCTGCTGCTATTGAAGCCGGAGACCATCGCCATGGTGGCCACCGACGGCCACAGGCTGGCCGTGGCGGAGATCGATCACAAGTTTGAGGGTTTGACCCGGGAAGTTCGTCCACTGGTCCCCAAGAAGGCCCTGGCGGAAGTGCAGCGCCTGGCGAGCGAAGCGGGCGAGGACGCCGAAATTGAATTCGCGCTGGACGAGAGCCATCTTTTCTTTCGCGCCGGAGAACGCCTGCTGATTTCCAGAATGCTCACCGGACAATTTCCGAATTACGAAGCCGTCCTGCCGCGCGACAACAATCGAAAAGTGGTCATCGAGCGCGGAGAACTGAACGACGCCGTCAGGCGCGTCTCGCAGCTTGCCGACACCCGCTCCCACGCCGTTAAACTTTCCGTCTCCAAGGAAGGCATCGAACTATCCGCCTCCAGCCCCGAATACGGCGAAGCCAAGGAAATGATCGAAAAGGAATTCGCGGGCGAGCCGCTCTCCATCGGCTTCAACGCCCAGTACATGATCGATTTCCTGGCCGCCGCCCCCGAAGGCCCCATCAGCCTGGAACTAAAAGACGAACAATCCGCGGGACAGATGCGCCCCCTCGCCGATGAGGCGTATCGGTATCGCTACGTAATCATGCCAATGCGGATTTGAGATTATTTGGAGCCTTGAGTGGGAAAATCTCCGAAGTTGCGAACGCCAAAAACTCGGAAAGAGAATACAGACCAGACGCCTACCTGCGATTGTTTGTGCGTTCGTTGCGACTTAGGGATTCATTGCAACAAGAAGCCACTTTGCCAGCACCCTTCCTGGAATGAAGTTTTGTCTAAACGGAAATCTCGCTCGCCTTCATGATCGCCTTCGAATGAATGCGTTGTTCTTTCAACGCCCACTCTACAAACAGTTTTTGAAATTCTTCCTGAGTGTAGACCCCCTTATCAATCAATAACGTGTTCATCGCATAAACCGTCGCCCTGAATCTGTCATCCCTGGTCAACAGATCCAATGCTTTTTCGAAAGACATAGCTAAACCCTCCGCGACAATTTCTATTCCACACGGATTCTATAATCACGCGAGCGCCATGTACATGGAATTGTCCCTGTTTTCTGCCTTAACGAATTTTGTAGAAAGTCAAATTAAATGAACTTAGGGGCATAAATCCTGCCGATTTCTGCCAGGGAGCAATTCACTGGCCGTGCAAGGTCCATGGGGCATCCAAACAACCACAAGTAGCTGAAAAATAAGGCGATATTCATGCTCATCGGACCCATTCCAGCTTGAGAAAAAGTCACATTCAGGGTAGAATGTGTGAGGTCAGACGGTTCTTTGGTTTCCTCCAGTACGGCACGTCGGCCAGGCTGGCAGCGCCCCTGAATTGCACCTCGCGCCAGAGTGTGCCCTTCCCGGCAACTTGCGGGTCAGGGTATATGGGGCGCTCGAATGCCTGGAGGAAAGTAGCCTTCGCCGCGTTCGCTTCCCTATCTCAGCGGGGAAACCGGACGGGATGGAGCAAGAAAACCCTTCGAGTCCCGGCA
>Ga0182024_10013431_pt1 | contig 15991 bp, 8 predicted proteins | sample P32metaG_FD_120480 | JGI IMG/M metagenome (GOLD analysis project Ga0182024, IMG submission 120480) | Permafrost microbial communities from Stordalen Mire, Sweden - P3-2 metaG (Illumina Assembly) | ecosystem: Environmental > Terrestrial > Soil > Wetlands > Permafrost | place: Sweden: Stordalen... | reverse complement strand
TTCGACTTGCGGTCGACGTCGATCTTGACGTGGGCGCCGTGCAGGACTTCGCCGTCGAGGATCTTGATCGCCAGCGGGTCCTGGACCATGCGCTGCAGTGCACGCTTGAGGGGACGCGCACCGTAGGCAGTGTCGGAGCCGGAGGCGAGGATCAACTGCCGCGCCGATTCCGTCAGTTCGAGCGAGATGGCGCGGTCTTCAAGCAGCTTGCGCACTTCGTTCAGGCGCAGGTCGAGAATCCTGCTCAGCTGCGCGTTGCCCAACTGGTGGAAGATGACGATGTCATCGACGCGGTTGAGGAATTCCGGGCGGAAATGCTCGCGCAGGACGCGCATCACGCTCTCGCGCGCCATGTCGAAGTCATGTTCGGTCTTGAGCGTTTCGCCGGCAAGCATGGCAGCGCCCAGGTTTGATGTCATGATGAGCACCGTGTTTTTAAAATCAACTGTGCGGCCCTTGGCGTCGGTCAGTCGGCCGTCATCCATCACCTGCAGCAGCACGTTGAAGACATCGGGGTGCGCCTTTTCAATTTCGTCGAAAAGGATGACCGCGTAGGGCCGGCGACGGATGGCTTCGGTCAACTGGCCGCCTTCGTCATACCCCACGTAGCCCGGAGGCGCGCCGATCAAGCGAGCCACGGCATGTTTTTCCATGTACTCGCTCATGTCGATGCGCACCATGGCTTGCTCGTCGTCGAAAAGGAACTCGGCGAGCGCGCGGGCGGTTTCGGTCTTGCCCACGCCAGTCGGTCCCAAAAATATAAATGACCCGATGGGGCGCTTGGGGTCGCTCAAGCCGGCGCGCGAACGGCGAATGGCGTTTGCCACCACGCTGAGCGCAGCATCCTGGCCGATCACGCGGTCGCGCAGACGGTCTTCCATCTGGACGAGCTTCTTCACCTCGCCCTCCAGCATGCGCGAGACAGGAATGCCGGTCCATTTTGAAACAATTTTGGCGATGTCCTCCTCGTCGACCTCGTCTTTCAACATGCGTGCGACGCCGGCCCCGTCTTTTCCAGTTCCGTCCTGCGCGGCATTCAGCTTTTTTAGCTCAGCTTCGAGTTTGGGAAGCTCGCCGTACTGGATCTGCGCGGCGCGCTCGAGCTGGCCTTTGCGGGTCTGCTCCTCGGCCTCCTGGCGCAGGGCGTCGATTTTCTTTTTCAATTCACCAATTTGGTTGATCGCCTCGCGTTCCTTGGTCCAACGCGCAGCGAGGGCAGTGATCTGCTCTGTGAGTTCGGCCACCTCACGCTCTACGGCTTCGCGGCGCTCGATGCTGTTGGGATCAGTTTCGCGCTTCAAAGCCGCACGTTCGATTTCGAGTGACGTCCTCTCACGCTCCAATTGGTCGAGCTCAGTCGGCTTTGATCCAATTTGAATCGCCAGTGACGCCGCTGCTTCGTCGACGAGATCGATGGCCTTGTCGGGCAAGAAGCGGTCGCTAATGTAGCGATGCGATAGCGTGGCTGCCGCCACGATGGCGGCGTCTTTGATTTTTACGCCATGGTGCTGCTCGTAACGGTCTTTCAGGCCGCGCAGGATGGCGATGGTGTCCTCGACGTTGGGCTCGCCCACGTAGACGATCTGAAAACGGCGCTCGAGGGCCGCGTCTTTCTCAATATATTTGCGGTACTCGTTGAGCGTGGTGGCGCCGATGGCACGCAACTCGCCGCGCGCCAGAGCCGGCTTGAGCATGTTGCTCGCGTCGATGGCGCCCTCGGCCGCGCCTGCGCCAACGAGCGTGTGCAACTCGTCGATAAAGAGCACAATCTGCCCGTTCGATTCCTCGATTTCCTTGAGCACGGCTTTGAGCCGGTCTTCGAATTCGCCGCGATATTTTGCGCCGGCCAGCATGGAGCCGAGGTCGAGCGAAATCACGCGCTTGTCGCGCAGGCTTTCGGGCACGTCGCCGGAGACGATGCGGCGGGCGAGGCCTTCAACGATGGCGGTCTTACCCACGCCGGGTTCGCCGATGAGCACAGGATTGTTTTTTGTGCGGCGGCTGAGGACCTGAATCACACGGCGAATCTCCTCGTCGCGTCCGATGACGGGATCGAGCTTGCCGCGGCGCGCCAGATCCGTCAGGTCTTTGGCATATTTTTCAAGGGCCTGGAACTTGGCCTCGGGATTCTGGTCGGTGACGCGTTGCGAGCCGCGCACGGCGGTCAGCGCCTTCAATATGGCGTCCTTGGTGGCGCCGAGTGCGACTAAAGCGGTCTGCGCGGGATCGCCTTTGAGGCCGGCGATGCCCAGCAATAAATGCTCCGTCGACACGTACTCGTCTTTGAAGTTCGTGGCTTCGCGAAAGGCCTGCTCGAGAGCCTTGTTGAGCGACTGGCTCATGCCCGGCTGCGCGGCCGCACCGGCCACGCGAGGCAATTTTTGCTCGTCTTGGAGTAGATCGTGCTGAAGATGCTCTGTGGGCACACCGATCTTTTCGAGCACGGCGGGGATGACGCCCTCGCGGTCCTCAATAAGCGCCAGCAGCAGGTGCACGGGCTGCAGCTCGGGATTGCCCAGCTCGGCAGCGCGCGACTGCGCCTGCTGGATCGCCTGCTGCGCTTTCACCGTGAATTTGTCGAAACGAATGGCCATAAAAAACAGCTCCCAGCTTCTAGCTCCTAGCCTGACTACCAGCTTCTTCCTGCCGGCGGCCAGGAGTCCAGATTGATCTTCAAATATTTGTGGGAAGGCGGGAGTTTGGGTCCCAGCCGTTCAATCTATTCGATGAAACTATAGCACACATGATTCACAAAATATGAGTGTATAGCGCTAATATTATGAGAAAATGGCGGGAATAATATTGTTTTTAAAGGGCTTATAGGCCCGTAATCTGGCTGGATCCGCGCGGCAGCTCGAAAAAACCCATTCCTCCGGACTAAAGGCCGCCTCCATTTTGGGCGTTTACGGCACCCTTAGACTTCGCTCAGGGCAGGCTAAAAGTCTTGCCCTTTCACGGCGGATTCAAACTGACCCGCAACCGCATTTGACGGATTGGAGCGGTGGATGGGACGGACAGTGCCAAGCGCAGGGGCCTTGGCCGATCATCGGCCTCCGTTATGCTCGATTTGCGACGGCCAGTTGACGACCACCGTTATGGGCTCGGGCTTGGCTGCGCCTTCAGGCATGAGCATCAGGAACCGCTGGCCGTCGGGCGAAGGAACATAGATGTTCCTCCAGTTCGTGATTGGGACCAGTGTGGCCTGAAAGAGCGGCTTGGGGATGCCGGGCTGGAACGACGCTCCATCCGTGTTGACCGGGACCGCCATCAACTGGTTGTCCGGCGTGAGATAAAACAGCTCCTTGCCGTCGCGCCGCCAGAAAGCCTCCAATCCGCCCGAGGGCGAGATCTGCCACTTGCCGGTCTGCTGCGGGAAGGTCTGGACGTAGACTTCCATTTTTCCGGTCTCATTGGAGTCGTAGGCCACGAACCGGCCGTTGGGCGAGAAGCGGGCGCTGTGAGCGCCGTATTTGCTGCCTTGAACCAATGCGAAGGGTTTGCGGTCGCCAAAGAGCGGCAATGCCCACAAATCGGTTGCACCCGCGCCGGCTCCCGTGTCGTAGATTACATAGCGGCCGTCGGCCGACACGTCGTCGACGTACTTGTTCTGATCTTTCGACTGAAAGGCCGGCTGCGTGCTTCCCAAGCCGTTCGCAGCCTGCTGGTAAATGTCGACCCGGCCGGCGCGATCCGATGAGAAGAAGACCTGGCTTCCATCCGCCAACCAGGCGGGGTCCAGGTCATCGGCGGGGTCGAAGGTAAGGCGCGAGGCGGTTCCGCGCTTCAGGTCATAGATCCAGATATCCCGGGCGCCATGCGGCCCCACGCCCACGGCGAGTCTCGAACCGTCGGGCGAAAGCGCCGGGTTGGTGTAGAGATTGGGCTGGCCGACCGTGCCCAGCTTTTGACCGGTGCGGCTGTACCAGGCCAGCAGGTTATTGGCCCCGGCTGGAACGGCCTGATAAGCCAACACGCCTGCCGCGGAGACTGAAAAGTAGCCGTATGCCGAGCCTGCGAAAGACCCGACGTTCTGGGCCGCGGGAACAGCTGGCCCGGTAAAACGCAGGGCCCTGGCGCTGAACGGCCGCGCCATGAGCGTGCTCTGGTTCAAATAGAACACGTATCCGGGCGGAGCATAGAGCGCATCGGAGCCAACCGGCCCCAGATCCTCCGCCTGCTTTGAGTCCAGCGAGCCGGCCTCGAGCGACAGTTGGTGGGAGATGGTATCGACCGTTACAAAAAGGAAGTGCCGGCCATCGGGAAGAAACTGCGGCTCGCTCATACGGGTTTCATGCCGCATCGGGTCGGGAGCGAGCACGAGCGCAGGCGCGCCGCCGGTGTCGGGCACGCGATAAAGGCTGCCCTGGCTCGCAAAGAGGATGACGCCCTCGAGGTTCCAGGTTGAGAAGGTGCCGCTGTCGTCGCACAGCGCCTGCGGCGCCCCGCCTGGGACCGCAATTTTTTCGAGTTTTCCGTTTGCAACAAACCCGATCTGCTGGCTGTCCGGCGACCAGAAGGGCCCGGAGGCGCCTTCGGTTCCGGGAATCTGGTGGGCTGTGAGGCTGTCGAGCGAGCGCAACCAGAGAGCCTGGGGCGTGCTCGCTCCGGCTGCGGCGACGAAGACCAGATTGCGGCCGTCGGGTGAAAGGCTCGTCTCGCCGCCAACGAAGAACTCCGCGTTTTCGGGCGGCGGGACGGTGAAGCGGACGACGTTTGGCAGTGGTTTCGGCTGAAGCAGGAGCCACGCGGCGATGGCGGCAGATAAGACGGCGATGCCGCCGAGCGCCCATGGCAGGGCGCGGCGCAGAAGCCGCTTCTTGCTGCTCTCTGCCAGCGGGCTTGCGGCGATTTCGCCGGATAAACCAACACCCGCGCCGCCGGAGAGCGCCTCTTCGATCGCAATGCGCGCGTCGCCCATGGCCTGCAGCCGCTGGCGCACATCCTTTTGCAGGCAGCGGCGAAGCAAACGCTGGAGGAAAACCGGCGTAGTTGCGGGGAGCGCGGTCCAGTCGGGTTCGTCCTTGAGGATCGCGGCCAATACATCGGAGATCGTCTCGCCGTCGAAGGCTTTGTGGCCGGTGAGCATCTCATAGCCGACGCAGCCGAAGGCCCATATGTCGGCCCTGCGATCCACGGGCTTGGCCTTGGCCTGCTCCGGCGCCATGTAGACGGCCGTGCCCAAGAGCAGACCAGCCTCGGTCATGGCCAGGCTCAACGTGGGCGAGTTGGAAATGTCCCCAGAGGCCTCATCGGGCGCCATCGCCTTGGCCAGGCCGAAATCGAGAACCTTCACCTGGCCCTGCGGCGTGATGATGATGTTGGCAGGCTTCAGGTCGCGATGCACGATGCCGCGCTCGTGGGCGAATTCGAGCGCTTCGGCGATCTGGCGCAGGATGGGCAGGGCCTCGTCGAGCGGGATCGGCCCCCCACCCCACGGACCAGGACCTGTCCGCGGGGACCCCGGCCCGGCGGCGATGCGATCAGCGAGCGTGGGGCCCTCCACCAGTTCCATGACCAGCGCGGGCGCGCCGCTTTCGGCGTCTTCTTCGATTCCGTAAATCGCCGCAATGCCGGGATGATTGAGCGAAGCCAGCAGCTGGGCCTCGCGCCTGACGCGCGCCAGGCGGATGGGATCGCCGGCGAAGCTACCCGGCAGCAGCTTGATCGCCACCTCACGGTCCAGCTTGGTGTCGGTGGCGCTCCACACCTCGCCCATCCCGCCTTTGCCGATCCGGGCGGTGACGCGGTAGTGGGCGATCTGTGGATGCGAAACGGACGCTGGGGCATTCGCGCTGTCTTCGGTGGCCTTGCTCGGGGCTTGCATGAAGGCTTCTCCTTGCACAACGACACAACGAAATGGTGTGCTCGACTGTCCGATCCCGCAGCAAGTGGCTAGCGACGCCTGCAAGCGAACAGAAAGCCCGTCCGTGCCGGGCCCGGCGCGTGAACTGATTTACTTGTCCCGTAAAAAGGCGAGTCAAATGGCCCAGGAACGAAAACAGTAAGAATAAGCCGGTAAGGAGGGCAGCACCAGTTTCTTCTATTTCTGCAGCAGTTTCAAGCAGTTTCGTCGGGGCTGCCAACGCGCGCGAGGTTACGCGTGCAGCACCTCGACTGGCGCGAACTGAAGCGTGAGCACGGTGATGTCGTCTTCCTGACCGAACTGCTTCGCAGCGCGGGCGATTTGGTCGGCAGATTTGGTGGAGAGAGAGGCGGTGCGCTCGAATCCGAAAAGCTCGCCGGCAGGATTGCGGGCTTCGACCACGCCGTCGGAAAGCAGGACGAGGGATTGGCCGGAGTCGAGCCTTTTCGTCACTTCCTCGAAGTGCGTATCTTCGGTGACGCCCAACGGCAGGGAGGGAGGTACGTCCATCTCCTTGCCATCGATATACGGTGCGAGGTGACCGGCGTTGGCCAGGGTGCAGAGGCTGTCGCGGTCGATGCGCACGCAGCACGCGGTGGTGAATCCCACTTCGCCCTTGATGAACAGCGCCTGGTTCAGATTTCTGAGTGCTTCGGCGGGACTGCGCGAATCCTCGCGGCGCAGCACGCCGAGGATCATGGCCACGCGCATGGCCGCGATGATGCCTTTACCGGATACGTCGCCGACAATAACGAGAAGCGATCCGTCGGCGCCGGGCGAGACGAGAAAGAAATCTCCACCCACTTCGCTGGCCGGGTAGTAGACGCTTTCGACCTTGAAGCCCGGCGTGGATTGCGACGAGCGGGCGAGGAGCAATTGCTGCGTGGTGCGCGCGGCTTCCAGTTCGGCGGCGGCATGGGCGCGCTCGCGTGCGATGCGCACCGTGCGCAGCACAAGGAAAATCAACATGGTGACGTAAAAGACAAAATAGCCGATGTCGGCCGCGGTGAAGGAATAAGTCCCAACGGGCAGTGAAAACGCCGGCCACGGGGCGCGAACCAGATGGATATAGACCACGAGCGTGCGAATGAAGCCATACCATTGCGCCGCACTGTAAACAACGATGGCCGGAAGCAGAACGAATGACTCGCGATTTCCCTGCCGCCAGCCGCGGACGAGCAGCACCAGCAATACGGCATCGACGGTGAGAGAAGCAGAAAAATAGGCGAAGAATCCTAGGTGGATGCTCTGGCCGAGACCGGTGACGTTGACCAGCGGCCCGAATGAAGCAGCAAACGAGGCGGCCTCAAGGAGCAGGAGCGTGCGCGATCGTTCGCGCCCGAGCACCAGCCTGACAAACTCAATGAGGGCCACGTTGGCCGTGCCGAAGGCGATCCCGACGAGAACCTGGGCCTGCCAGTTGTAGATCACAAGGTCGTTCCACAGCCATACTGCGTTGTAGCCGGCGGAGGCGAGAGAATAAACCGCGACCGCGAGATACTCACGCCGGTTGCGCAGGGTGAGAAAAAGACTGCTGGCCACCATGCCCGTGAGCAAACTGAGCAGCTCCAGAACCCAGTCGTCCAAGGTGATGTGCGCATGGTCGTAGCTGAGCTCGCGAGATGCGCTCTCGCTGCTGAGCAGCGAATCGGTCGCGGACGGTTCGATGGGCATATAAGTGCTGGCGTGGTCGAGCGCGCAGCGTATCGCCAGAATCATTTCGCCGCGCGCAATCAGGAGCGACTGCGGAATGGGGTAAACCGCTTGGGCGCGCTGGTAGCGGTAGAGCTTGCCGTTCATATCGCCCGCGGAGCCGATGCGCACGCCATTCACGTAGATTTCGTAGCTGCCGCGCATATGATCGAGGCCCACCATCACCGCTGTAGAGCCGGGCCGCAGGTGAATGTGAGCGCGATACCAGCCGTATTGGGCTTCGCCCAGTCCCACGTCGTCGGCGAGACGTTTTTGATCGAGAATCATCCAGCCGCTGTCGTCGTAGTTGGGCGAGGCGTAGGCGGGATTGTCGCCGGTGGCGAAGAGCCAGAGCGGGCCGAGAGCGATGCGCTGGCCGTATTGCGTGCCGTCAATGTCGCGGGGACTGCGGCTCGGATCGTGGCTCGGATCGGGGGAGCGATCTGCGGCGGTTGCAGCCAGAGGAAGAAGGCAGGCCGCGAGGAGTACCGGAGTCCACAACGCAGGGAAGTGGCGTTGTCTGGGCATTGCCCCAACTATAGCGCAGCCGCGGAGGAATCCAAACGGGATTTGCTTCATGCGCGCGCCAGCGTCAGAACGGTGATGTCGTCTTCCTGGCCGAAGGCCTGGGCGGCGTGGGCGATATTTTCGGCGGATTGAGTTGAGATCGCACGCGTGCGCTCGAAGCCGAACAGCTCGCCGGTTGCGTTTCGGGCTTCAACAACGCCGTCGGAAACGAGCAGCAGGGATTCGCCTTCGTTGAGCTGAAAGCGCTGGGTCGAAAACGTCGCGGCCGGCAGCGCGCCGAGCGGGAACGTTCCCTCCAGCGCGAGTTCTCTTCCATTGATGTAAGGCGGCAGATGTCCGGCGTTGGCCACCTCGACGCTTCCGTTGCGATCGACACGCATGGCAAGGCAGGTGACCAGGCCGCGGCCCTGCAGGCGCTCGTTCAGCAGGGCCAGAATGCTGCCGGGATCGGGAGTGAATTTGAATGCGGTGCGAACGGCGCCGACGATGAGCGCCGCGAGCATGCCGGCCTTCAGTCCTTTTCCGGCAACATCGCCGACCACGATCAGGGTGCTTCCATCGCGCGGATCGGGAAGCACCTGGAAGAAATCGCCGCCCACTTCGCGCGAGGGCCGGTAGACGCTGTGAATGGCCAGCCCGGGAGTAGGAGGCAACTTTTCTGGGATCAGGTATTGCTGAATCTCGCGCGCCGAGGCCATTTCGCCAGCGAGTTGCGCGCGTTCTTCGGCCACTCGGCGCTGGTCGCGGAACAGCAGGCCGAACAGTGCGGCAAGAACACCCGCGGTGGTGAAGGCGCGCATTTCGAGCAAAACGGCCAGTCCGTGAGTAAAGAGATTCTCCATTCCGGGAATGGCGAGGAGCCCGATGCCCTGTGCGACGAACCACACAATGTCCGCAGTGCACCACAGAAAGCACAGTATTGCCACGGGGCGCATGCGAGGCGCGATGCGAGTAAACGGCCAGAACGCGATAAAAGGCGCAAATGCGAGCAGCAGGTGGGTAGGGATAGAGAGCGCGAAAACCAGCATCCGCTTATGGGTCATCCACCAGGACGCCCCATGGATATTAAAAACGGCATCGACTCCGCTAAAGATGTGCGCCAGGATTGCGACAGACATCAGGATCCAAATGACGGCGGGTACGCGGCGGCGAGCGAGCACGAAGAAAAACGGAGTCTGCGTCGCAGAGAAGACGACGTTCATGACACAAACAACGCTGACGCACGCAACCAATGAATAGTTGAGCAGGGAAGCCGTGCAGAATTCGTTCAGGCGCAGGGTTGCCAGGCTCAGGCAACCAATGCTGAGCAACAGAAGCTCGCGGCGGCTGGGATCGGAGAGAAAGAGCCCCAGCATGATCACGGCAACCACGCCGATGACCCCGTAGCAGAGCGCCACGTCGGCATAGGCGTAGGACCGGGCCAGCACGGTGCGGGCACGCAGAGCGTCGAGAGTGTCTTCGTCTCCGAGGCGCAGCCTCAACTGCTGAGCGAGCAGGCTGACGATGGGGCCGCCGGTGACGATGGCGGTGTGGTTGGACACGCGCAGTGCAATGCTTGCCGGGCCGGAGTGGATTTGGGCTGCGGGGACGGGATAAGAGCGAATCGAGTTGACGCTGAAGTTGGCATTGCGCAGATTCCCGCTGCCGCCAAGATAACCTCCATCCAGATAGACCTGGTAGGCGGCGTCGAGGCTGACCTGGAGGGCCGGATGAAAGGTGCCGCGCAGCGCGTCAAGGCTGCCATGGCAGCGAATCCAAATCTGCAGGTCGTTGTCGTCGGGCTTCCACTGAGAGTATGGCTGCCAGCCGGATTCGTCGAGATTGGATGCGGCCCATGCCGGATCGTCGCCGGCGTGCCACACGCACTGGCCTGTAGGGACAGTCACAACGGATTGAGCGCCGAGTGAGACCGGGGCGACCGAGGCCGTGAAAAACACGAGCAGCAGGAGCGGCGCGTGAAGCGTCTTACCCATGCAGCACCTCCACGGGTGCGAGGGTCAGAGCCAGCACGGTGATGTCGTCTTCTTGTCCGAACTGCTTCGCAGCGTGTGCGATTCGGTCAGCGGATTGGGTGGATAGGGCGGCCGCGCGCTCGAAGCCGAACAGTTCGCCCGAAGCGTTGCGGGCCTCGACGATGCCATCGGAGAGGAAGGTGAGCCGGTCGCCGGGTTCAAGGGCGACAGATGACTCGGAATACGCGACCCCGGGGATCATGCCGAGCGGAAATCCGGAGTTGGTTTCCAGCTCCACGCCATTGCGATAGGGAGCGAGATGGCCGGCATTGGCAACGGTCAGCATGCCGTCGGCGCGGATGTGCGCCGCGCAGCAGGTCACGAAGCCGCCGTCGGTCGATGCGCTGAGTTGCGCATTCAGCCGTGCCAGAATCTGTGCCGGGCGCAGGTCCTGCTGCGCCAGCGAGCGTAGTGCGCCGACCACCTGCGAGCCGAGCATGGCGGCCTTCAGCCCTTTGCCGCTCACGTCGCCGATCGCCACAAGCACCCCGCCGTCAGATTGCGGAAAGATCTGGTAGAAGTCGCCGCCCACTTCACTGGCGGCCAGATAAGCTGCTTCAAAGCGGAAGTGCGGCATAGTGGGCAATTGCAGAGGAACAAGCTGCGCTTGAACCTGATGGGCGGATTCCATTTCGGTCGAGAGCCGCTGCTCCTCTTGTGCAGAGCGGGTGAAGCGCAGCACCAGGACGGTTCCGATGGCGAAGTAGGAAAGCAGGAGGGAGGATTCGTCCCAGCCAACGATGAATCCGTCGCCCCGGTACAAGACGAGGTGATCTTCGCGAACAAGCCCGGCCCAATACAGCGTCGCCATTACGGATTGTATGAATTCAACCACGCTGGAGAGCAGGAAAGGCAGGAGAAACAACTGCGCGTCCCGGTTACCCTTCCATGCCAGATGCACCAGCTTGATGAAGATGATGATGCCTGTAGACAAGCGCGCGAAGGCATAAACAGCCTGGGAATTCGAAACGCTGATGTAGCCAAGCACAGAAAGCGAGATTGCCACCGGGATCAGCAGCGCGCATGCGATGCCTGTGACGAACAGGCGGTCTACGCGCGCGCGCACGAAGCTCCACACGAAGAAGAACCAGAACACGACCCCAAGCGCGATCAAACAATAAGTAAAAAGTGCCCCCGCGGGAACATTCGACTCATAAACACGGCGCAGCCACAAGACGATGCCGATCGCAGGAGAGCAAAAAAGAAAGAGCGCCGCCCAGGCGTATTCCCTGGCCGCGCGGCGCATAAGAAAGAGGGCGAGACTGAAGAGACCGATCAGTCCGGCGACAAAATCGGTGATCCAGAAGGGCAGGGATCTGAGGATGGAGCCGACCAGGCTGAGACGGCAGATCCTTTTTATGTCCTGCGCCGTGCCGAGCACGGGAAGTGACGCGGCGCCCGTTTCCGCAATGGGAGCCTCAACGGGCGATTCCCATACCCGAATCGCAATGTCGATGGTTTGCTCCCTCAAGCCCGGCGCGAGCGGAATGTTCAAGAGGGAACGCCCGTCATTCCGCCAAACCGGCGCAGGGCGCATCTGGCCGTCTGTGCCGATAAGCTTTCCGTTGGCATAGATTTCGTCTGCATCGGCAATGCGGCTCATGGCCAGCGCCAGCGGTTCTTGCGTAGCGGGGAGTTTGACCCTGACGCGATACCACGCAAAGCCGGAATAGCCTTTATAGCCCTGGTCGGCCCAGGACTTATCGAGCCGCAGGAGCGGCCATTGCGAGTCGTCGAAATCGGGCGTTGCCCATGTGGGATCGTCGCCGGTGTGGAAGCGCCATGCTGCATCGATCGTCACGGGCCCACCGGCCGTCGAGACGTCGGCGAACTGACCGTATGCAGCCGTCACGCAAAGAAGCGCGAAAAGCGTCGCAATTACTTTGCGCATGGTTAACCTCGTGCACAACTGTGGAACACGTGATGCGGTTACGTTCTGATTAGAGCCGGAGCTGTCCCGCGCGTCATGGAATTTTCGTCCATCGCCACCCGGACCGGGAACGCAGATCGGAACGCAAATCGGAACGCAAATCTCTCTGCGGTGTGGAGGAAGCAGCCGGGAAGCATGGCATGAGCATACCGTGCCCGATGTGATTGCAAAAGCAAAATTTGCGGGTGATTCGGGCAGGCGATTCTGCGGCGGCACGGAGGCCGGGCCACGCGCCGGGCAATCTACAATAAAAACTTCATGTCCGATCTATCAGGCGCATTGGCAACCATCGACTGGCATTGGGTGTGGCTGGTGGCGGCCGCATTTCTGGCCGGCGTGCTGAACGCCGTGGCTGGCGGCGGATCGTTTTTGTCGTTTCCGGCGCTGCTGGGCATGAATATACTCCCCATTCAGGCCAACGCCACGAATACCGTGGCCATCTGGCCCGGGCAGCTGACGTCGGTTGCGGCGTATCGCCAGGATGTGCGAAAAAACCTGCGTGTGGCTTTGCTGATGGGGTTGGCAGGATTGGTGGGCGGCACGGCCGGAGCGGTGGTGCTCCTGAACACGCCACAGGAAACGTTTATGCGCCTGGTGCCATGGCTGCTGCTGTTTGCCGCGTCCACTTTTGCCGTGAGCGGGCCGGTGACGCGAGCTCTGGACCGGCTGAGATTCAAGCGCCACGCACAAGCCGAGGCCGGCGTAGCCCACGCGCCGCGCCGTCTCCCGCTTTTTGTGGCCACCGTGGTGGTGAGCTTTTACGTGGGCTATTTTGGCGCGGGAGCGGGCTTCCTTTTTATGACGATGCTCGCGCTTTTCGGCTACGAGGACATTCACGCCATCAACGCGCTGAAGGTGGTAGCAAATCTGCTGGCCAACGGCATCGCTTTCGTCATCTTCATCGCCGATGGCCAGGTGGTGTGGCGCTTCTGCGTGGCGGCGATGGTGGCGGCGGCCATCGGCGGATACGTTTCGGCGAGCCTGGCGCGGCGGGTGCCGCAACCGGTGCTCCGCGGGCTCGTGGTGGCGATCGGACTGTCGATGGCGGCGTGGTTTTTCTGGAAGCAGTGATCACTGACCACTGATCACTAACCACTGACCCCTGAAACCTGACCCCTGAAACCTGACCCCTGTAAACTGTATGCATGAGCCATGAGGGCATCCGCTTCGCGAGCAAAGAGGAACACACGCACGACGAGGTGCGCAAACAGCCGCTGCCGAAGATCGCCGTGACGCCCGAGAAGGTGCGCGTGTTGATGACCGAGGGCAAGGGCCTGGAGATCGACTGGGCCGACGGCCACAAGAGCGCGTGGGGTTTTGCGTGGTTGCGCGAGGCCTGCCCGTGCGCCACCTGCGTGGACGAGCGCGCCCAGCAAGGCCGCAAGGCCGGCCAACCCAAGCCCAAGCCGGCTGCTCTTCTGCCCATATACGCGCCGCCGCCCAAGCCGGCCAGCGTGCATCCGGTGGGCCGGTACGCCATCCAGTTCAACTGGGCTGACGGCCACTCCGGCGGCATCTATTCGTGGGACTATCTGCGCCGCGTATGCCAGTGCCCAGAGTGTACGTTTGCGGCGGAAGAAACCACGGGCACACCGAACTGATTCTTCAGCCCTGGCATCCTAGAGAATATTGACCGCCCGCGCCGCAAGCAGCACTACGGTCGCGAGCGAAATGAGCGACTGAACCATCATCAAGACCTTGGCCCAGCGCGTAAGAACCGGACAATCGGTCGGCGAGAATGCAGTGCTGGTGTTAAAAGCAAGAAACAGGTAATCCACAAAACCAGGACTCCAGCCTTGCTCGTGCAGGTCCGTTTTGGTTTGGCGGATCAGGGTCATTTGCGGAAACAGAAAGGCACCGTCGGTATGGGCGCCGCGTTTCTCACGGGCGTGCGGTCCGCCCGCATCGAGCCGCCAATACCAGGACGCGAAGACGAGGATGTTCGAAATCCATAAAGCAGCCGAGGCCCGCAACAGGTCTGGCGGCGCTATTTGGTGCGACGGTAAAGCTGCAACGAGCCGGCCAAGCGACCAGATCATGTCAGCCGTCACGATGGATGACAGGACATGCCCCATAATCTGGTTAAGACGATCGAATCCGCGGCGGCGTGCCCATTCTGTAGGAATGAGCAATATTCCGACGACAGCGATCAGAGACCAGCCGGGGCCCAGCGACAGGGGCTCTGGAAGAGCGAGGCGTAATACGCCCACGGAAAGTAGCGCGACCATGGCAGGCCAGCGCGGTTCGAGATGCCTGGAGGCGTCACTCATGTGCCCAATGTACACCGGCTGTCTATCATCGAATCGTTTGGGCATCGAATCATTTCGGCCTCGCAGTAATCGAGCAAAAAATGTAAGGAGGACTGCGGCATGAAGATTGGGTTTCTGGGCCTGGGCAGGATGGGGACGCCGATGGCGATGCGCCTGCTTGCCGCCGGGCACGAATTGCGCGTGTGGAACCGCACCGAAGGGCGCACTAAACCGCTGTTGCGCGAGGGCGCGATTGCCGCGGCCACTCCCGCAGAGGCTGAACTGGGCGCAGACGCCGTCATCACCATGCTGTTTGACGACGCGGCCAACGAGGAAGTGCTGTTTGGCCCGAACGGCTTGATGGATGCGTTGAGCCCGGGCGCCCTGCACATCTCCTGCAGCACCATCAGCGTGGCCCTGAGCGAGCGGCTGACCGAAGAGCACGCGCGGCGCGGACAGGAATTTGTAGCGGCGCCGGTGTTTGGACGGCCCAACGTGGCCGGAGAGGGACGCCTGTGGATCGTGTTGGCCGGCGCGGAGAATGCAATTGCTAAAGCCCGGCCGCTGCTCGAGCCGCTTTCGCGCGGCATCTCCGTGGTGGGCACAGAGCCGCGGCAGGCGCATGCCGTCAAACTCGGCGGCAATTTTCTCATCACCATGATGGCGCAGTCCCTGAGCGAATCGTTTGTTTACGCGAAGGCGCAGGGAATTGATCCGGGGATCTTTTTTGAAGCCGTGAACAACGCGCTCTTCCAGTCGCCATTTTACGCGGCGTACAGCCAGGTGATTTTGCATCCGCCGGAGCGGCCGGGCGCGACGATGGAATTGGGCGAGAAGGATTTGCGGTTGCTGCGCGAGGCTGCTGCCAGCCGCGGCACGCGTTTGAGCCTGGCCGATTTGATGGCCGAGGTCTTTGCCGAGGCCCGCGCCAAAGGACTATTCCAGGAAGATTGGGCCGTGGGGCAATACCGGATGTCACAAATTCGCAGCGTCATCCAGCGGTAAGATAAGAGGGCAAGAATCGAGCTGAGGTGCAGATGAAGCTCAAAGGGAAGATCGCCTTCATTACCGGGGCCAGCGCCGGCATTGGAGCAGCCACAGCCATGGCCTTTGCGGGTGAGGGAGCGCGCCTGCTGCTGGCCGGGCGGCGCGCCGGAAAACTGGCCGAAATTGCCTCGCGCGCTATAGAACGCGGCGCTCCCGCCGTGCACTCGATTGATTTGGATGTGAGGAACCGTCACGCCGTGCAGCAGGCCATTGACGAGCTGCCGCCGGAGTGGGCGGAAATCGACATCCTGGTGAACAATGCCGGCCTGAGCCGCGGAATGGAGAAGCTCTACACCGGCCGGATTGAAGACTGGGAAGAGATGATCGACACCAACATCAAAGGATTGCTGTACGTGGCGCGTGCCGTGGTTCCGGGAATGGTAGTGCGCGGGCGCGGGCACGTGGTGACCCTGGGATCGATGGCCGGCGAGATCGTTTATCCCAACGGCGCGGTGTATTGCGGCACCAAGGCCGCGGCGCGGGCCATCAACGATGGGCTGCGCGAGGATTTGCTGGGCACGCCGGTGCGCGTGACGAGCGTGGACCCAGGGCTCGTCGAGACTGAATTCAGCATGGTGCGCTTCCACGGCGATGCGGGAAAGGCCGCCAACGTCTATAAAGGCATTACGCCGCTGAACGGCGACGACATTGCGGATGTAATTCTTTGGGC
>Ga0182024_10013430_pt1 | contig 15991 bp, 9 predicted proteins | sample P32metaG_FD_120480 | JGI IMG/M metagenome (GOLD analysis project Ga0182024, IMG submission 120480) | Permafrost microbial communities from Stordalen Mire, Sweden - P3-2 metaG (Illumina Assembly) | ecosystem: Environmental > Terrestrial > Soil > Wetlands > Permafrost | place: Sweden: Stordalen... | reverse complement strand
CCATGTTGACCATCACCGATCTCACCTACCGCATCGCCGGCCGGACGCTGCTGGAATCCGCCTCGGCCCGAATTCCCGACGGCTGGAAGGTCGGCTTTGTCGGCCGCAACGGTTCCGGAAAATCGACCTTGCTCGGCCTTATCCTGGGCGAGCTTCAACCCGATGCCGGGTCGATCGACACGCAGTCCGGCGGCCGCATCGGCATCGTGGCGCAGGAAGCCCCGGGCGGCGACAAGACGCCGATCGACCTAGTCCTGGAAGCGGACGCCGAGCGCGCGGCCTTGCTCGCCGAAGCGGAAACGGCGTCCGATGGCGAACGGCTCGCGCATATTCATGAGCGTCTGGAGGATATCGGCGCCTATGCGGCCCCCGGACGCGCCGCCGCGATCCTCGCCGGGCTTGGCTTCGACGAGGACATGCAGCACCGACCGTTGTCGGGCTTCTCGGGCGGCTGGCGCATGCGTGTCGCGCTGTCCGCGGTTCTGTTCAGCGAGCCCGAGCTTCTGCTCCTCGACGAGCCGACCAATCATCTCGACCTCGAAGCGACGGCTTGGCTCGAAAACTATCTGCAGACCTATCCGCATACGCTGTTGATCGTGAGCCACGACCGCCGGCTTTTGAATGTGGTGCCGGACCACATTCTTCACCTCGACCAGGCGAAGCTCACGCTCTATTCCGGCGGTTACGACGATTTCGAAACGCGCCGCGCCCTGCGCCTCGAACAGAGCAAGGCCGAAGCGGCGAAGCAGGAGCTTCGGCGCCAGCATCTGCAAGCCTTCGTCGACCGCTTCCGCGCCAAGGCGTCGAAGGCGCGACAGGCCCAGAGCCGGCTGAAGATGCTGGCGAAGATGTCGCCGACCGCGACCTTCGCGAACGATCCCACGATGACCTTCGATTTTCCGGAGCCACCCGAACTGCGGCCGCCGCTCATCAGCCTGGAAAAGGCCTCGGTCGGCTATGAGCCGGGACGGCCGGTCTTGACCGGACTCGATCTCCGGCTCGATCCCGACGACCGGATCGCCCTTCTGGGCGCCAACGGCAACGGCAAATCCACATTGGCGAAATTGCTCGCGGGTCGCCTCGCGCCCCAGTCCGGTCGGCAGCATCGCTCGCCGAAGCTCGGCATCGGTTTCTTCGCCCAGCACCAGATCGAGGACATGTCGCCCGAAGACAGTCCCTTCGAGCATTTGTCGCGACTGATGCCGGGGGCCAAGCCGATGGATATTCGGGCGAGACTGGGCCGTTTCGGTTTTGGCCAGGATAAGGCCTTCGTCAAGGTCAAGGCGCTTTCGGGCGGCGAGCGCGCGCGCTTGAATTTCGCGTTGATTACGCATGGGGCGCCCCCGCTCCTGATCCTCGACGAACCGACCAATCATCTCGATATCGACAGCCGCGCCGCGTTGGCGACGGCAATCAACGAATTCCCGGGTGCCGTCGTGCTAATCAGCCATGACTGGCATCTATTGGAGCTTACCGCCGACCGGCTATGGCTGGTCGCCGACGGCAGGGTGACACCCTATAACGGCGATCTGGAAGATTATCGGAAATCGATGCTGGCGGCGCGCAAGGCCGCCCCCATCCGGCATGCCGAGCCTTGGGCCGCCGAACCCAAAGCAACTATTCCGCGTCCGGCGAAGCGGAAAGCGCTCGAACCGTTGCGGCGCAGCGCGCGCGAGGCCGAGACCGCGATGCAAAGTCTTCTGGCCGAAAAGCAAAGGATCGAACGGCTACTAGCCGAACCGGATCTGCCCGGCGTGAAGCGCGTCCAAATGATGCGCAGTCATGGCGAACTTGCCGAGCGTGTGGAAGCGGCCGAAGCGGCATGGCTCGCCGCCCAGGAAGCGTTGGAAGCGGCGGCGTAGCGGTACGTCTTGTCGCTCTGTAGAGTGCCGGGCAAACAACGGGCCGCCTATTCCGGTTGGGTCTAGGTAGGGAACATCGACATGCGCTTCCTCGGGATTGGCGATTCCTGCGATTTGCTCGATCTGTATCGCGGGTTGATCCGCGACGGCCACGAGGTGAAGGTAGCAATAAAGGATCCCCTGTGCCATGGCACCGGCGCGGGGATGATCGAGCGTACGGACGATTGGCGTCGGGAGCTCAACTGGGTCCGTGAATCAGGCCGTGACGGGATCATCCTGTTCGAGAGCATCGGCGCCGGCCCCGGTGCCCAACAAGATGCCCTGCGGGCCGAAGGTTTCAATGTGATCGGCGGCAGCGTCTATGGCGATCGGCTGGAGAACGATCGGGCTTACGCACAATCCGTCCTCGCGGGCCTCGGCCTGCCCATCTGCCGAATCGAGGATTTCGACGATGGCCCACGTGCCCTCGAATTTCTGGACGGACATCCCGGGCGCTACGTCCTCAAATTCAACGGCCAAGGTGCGTCGCGTTCCAACTATGTGGGCCGATTCGACGACGGCCGGGATGTGCGAGCCGTCCTCGCCGCCAAGCTCGCATCGCTCGATACGGACAAAGTGAGCTTTGTCCTGATGGAACATGTCAAAGGCGTAGAAATGGGCGTCGGCGCCTATTTCAATGGCGATGACTTTATCCGCCCGGCTTGCCTCGATTGGGAGCATAAGCGCTTCTTCGCTGGCGATCTCGGCGAGCTCACGGGCGAGATGGGCACGGTCGCCACCTACGATCGAACGAATGCCTTTTTCGATCGCACTCTTGCTCGAATGGCGCCTCTCCTCCGGAAGAACGGCTATTGCGGCTATATCAATCTGAATACGATCGTGAACGAGGACGGGATCTGGCCGCTCGAATTCACCTGCCGCTTCGGTTATCCCGGATTCGCCATCCTCGACCCGCTGCAAACCTCCGGGTGGGCATCTATCTTCCGGGCGATGATAAGACGCGACATTTTGAAGATGGAGACGGGATCCGGTTTCGCGGTCGGCATCGTGGTGACCACCCCACCTTTTCCTTATAACCTGAAGCGGGTGGACGAAGTCATCGGCCTGCCCGTGCTGTTCGACGGGGATTTGTCGGCGGCCGAGAAAGCCCATCTTCACTATGGCGAGATCGGGCTTGCCAACGGTCAATCGGTGACAACCGGGGCCTATGGATGGACCATGGTCGTGACCGGGTGCGGCCGCTCGATCGAGGACGCCAAAAGCGCGGCCTATAATCTCGTAAGCCGGGTCTACGTCCCCGATATGCGTTATCGGCTCGATATCGGGGATCGGCTGATTGCGGGGGATTTCAGCCGGGTCGAACGGCTCGGTCTGCTCGACCCCTTTCTAATCCCCATGGGCGAAGGAACACAACCCGCCATACCTAGGTTATGACATCGTGGAAGATCCCGAGATCATCATGGCTTCGAGCGATCGGGCGTTGGTCGCGCTCGGCGGACATCTGCGCGAAATGGGGTACCGCTTCACGACCGTGACGCCCGAAACGCATCGCCGCGTGAATGACCGGCCCGAAAACGCCATCGCCCGCCGCATCGAAGATGTATTCGGGTGGAGCCGGCCCTTTCACACAAACGTCCTCCCGCCTCCTATCGTGGATCTGATGTTCGAAGCGGACATTATCGTCCCATGCGAGGAGGGCTTCCGCAGCCTTCTCCGCCTGTCGAGCCTGGACGATCTCTTGCTGTTTCATTCCGCCTATCCCACGACCGCCCCCGATTCCGTGTTCTTCGGACCGGATACCTATCGCTTTGCCATCGCGCTCGAGACCCATCTCCGTGAGCCGATCGGCCCTGTCGAGCGCGCGATGGACATCGGCTGCGGCACCGGCGCGGGCGGTTTTATCGCGGCGCGAAAATTTCCGATGGCGACAATCATCTTGGGCGACATCAACGCGAAAGCCCTCAAGTTCGCCCGAGTGAACGCCGCGCTAAACGCCATATCCAATGTGCGCTTGGCGATGAGCGATATCCTGTCGGGGGTCGACGGCTCGTTCGACCTCGTCTGCGCGAACCCACCCTACCTCGTAGATCCGGCCAAGCGCGCCTATCGAGATGGTGGCGGCAGCCTAGGCGCAACCCTATCTCTAGCTATTATTGAGGCAGCGATGGAACGTCTCACTCCCGGCGGCACTTTGCTCCTTTACACAGGCGCGGCGATCGTTGAAGGGCGCGACGCCCTCCGGGCCGAGGCAGCCGGGCGCATGCAGCAATCCAATTTCTCCTGGTCTTACAGCGAGATGGATCCCGACGTTTTCGGCGAAGAATTGGACAACTCCGCTTATGCCCATGCCGATCGAATCGCCGCCGCTGTGTTCGCCGCCACCAAACCACGATAGAGCCCATGCTTCAGCTCGCACCCCAATACTCCAACACCGAAGCCGATGCCGAAGCGGCGTCCGAAGTGCTCCATAGCCGCCTCGCTGTGTTGAATCAGGAGCGCTTTGCGCCTGCATTGCCGACCGCCGGGTGGGACGAAGCTTTTGCCGAGCGCACGATCCTCTTGCGGGAAGAGCATTGGTTTCTCGAGAATGAACGGCGCGTCGTGCGAGAGCGAGCCCGGTTGGCACCCCGCGACCCGGATGGTTTCCTTGCCTGGTTCGAAGGGCTTGAAGAATGCGGACCCGGTCAACACGACCCGCTGTTCCCGTGGCTCGCGACGACGGCTTCCCTTGAGCAAATGTCGTGGTTTCTCACACAGGAAGTCGCGGGCGAGGCCGGATTCGACGATCTTGTCGCGGTCACGCAAGTCAGGATGCCGACGCAGCCGAAATTGGAGCTCGCCCGAAATTATTGGGATGAGATGGGGCGAGGAAATCCAAAGGGCATGCATGGTCCGATGTTGCATGACTTGGCGCTGGCTCTCGATCTGCGGCCTCGCGTGGAATCCACGGTCTGGGAATCGCTAGCGCTGGCGAACACGATGGCCGGACTCGCCGCGGATCGGCGCTACGCCTATCATTCAATCGGTGCGCTGGGGGTGATCGAGCTTACCGGACCCGGTCGTTCGACACAGGTTGCGCGGGGCCTGAAGCGGCTCGGGATTCGAGCGGCGCACCGCCATTATTTCGACCTTCACGCGGTGATCGATCTCAGGCACTCGGCGGCCTGGAACCGGGAGGTCATCAGACCGCTGATCGACCAGAACCCGGCGGTCGCGGTCGCCATTGCCGAAGGCGCTTTGATGCGGCTGAATTGCGGCGGCCGTTGCTTTGAACGCTACCGGAGAGAATTCGAGGGGTTATTATAATTAGCAGACGGCTGCATTTCTAAGCACGTTTGCGAACCAATGTCACGCAATCGAGGTTGGCGATCTCGCCCCATTGAATGACTCGGCTCTCCAAGACATCGAGCTTCGCGGCCGCCGCGTAGTCCGCGAATAGTCTTTGGGTCATATGATTTCTGGCGTGGGGGTTTTGGCCGTAGTGACCGTCGAGCGACGCCGGCCAATTCGAGTGATGGAAAAGAGCCATTCCACCTGGCTTCAAGACCCGGCGGCTGTCGTCCAGGTACGACGCGACGATGTCGGGACTGAAATGAACCATGGAATCATAGCAGAAAATGGCCGTGATCGAATCGTCGGCGATCGGTTCGAAGCTGTAGCCATTGCCTCGAATGAACGAAATTTTGTCACTTTCGCCGAGACGCCGGCGGCAGAATTGAAGATTTTCTTCGTGAATATCGACCAAGGTTAAATGGCCGACACGATGCAATATTTCCGCCGAATGGCGTCCGTGACCGCAGGCCAAATCGACGACGCAATCAAGCTCCAGCCTGTCGAACATGCGCCGGAAAACCGTCTCTCGGCCCCAAAAACCATGGGTGAACGGCTCCACGGCGTCGTAGTAAGAACTTTCGATCCACGGCTCGCCCACGATCCGCACGGATTCCGTGAGAGCGCTGACGTCATTCCCAGGAGGATCACTCGAGGTATGCCGCTTTTCTTTGAGGAATATATCTAGCCGGTCGTCAGCCACCGACAACAGCGACCCATTATCGGAGGGAACCAAACGCGCGAATCGTTCGGCCATTTCGCTGATCACGATGTCGAGTCGGTTCGCGAGGACATATTCAAAGTCAATCGACGGCGACCAAAAGAAATGCACTTCTCGAAACGTCTCGGCCAGCATCGCCGTCAGCTGCGTCGGTCGAAACTCGCAAAACGAATCCCCGAATAGTCCAACCGCACGCGGGTCGGCGGAAGGATCGTCGTTCCTATAAATGGCGTGACACCCGTTGAACACGGGAGCCCCGTTCTCGAGGCCGAACTGCTCATTGTATTGGATCATCCTATTCACGTAGACGCGCTTCGATTTCCACAAGATGTGATAAAAGGAAACCTCTTCGAGAATCTTGGGTGTCAGTCGTCCTCCTAAATCGAGGGCCATCGTGGTCGTGCCGTGCGGTCGGTCTAGGATGGAAACGTCAGGCGCTACGCTCAACTTTCGACAGATTTCTTCATACGCGCAATAGCACCCTTGGATACTCCAATGGGTGTCCGTTCGGAGATATACGCTGTGGGTCAGTTTGCGCTCGCTCATGGCGGCGGTAACATCGAGCCAATAGGGTTTGCCGCGCAGGTGCGTCGTGATTTGCTCGATCGGATGATGCTCGAAAACCGGTAGCGGCATATCGATATATTCGGCGTAAAGCGTGATCTTGTCCGGTACGAAGAAGTGAAAGTACGGGATGTCGCGCTTTTCAAATTTGCCGGCTCGGCCGCCCAATAGATTGACCCACCCTTCGACTTTCTCCCCGTCAAAGAACATTGGGTCAGTGTAATAGGAAAGGACTTCGTTACTGCCCTCTACGAGAAACAGCCAACCGTCGCCGCCAACTAGAACGCCATCCTTGATCACGCTCAAGATCGGGTTCTTTTGCCGACCCGTTCGGGGGCCTTTGAAGGAACGCTATTCGATCCCTCGTTGACGGGCGGCACGCCGAATTGAGCTGAAATCTCTGCGACATACCGTCGTTGGAGATCCGCAGTCTCTTTTGTCCAGTCAAACCTAGTAAGCCCGTATTTATGAATCTCACAGATTTCACGAATATGACGCTGTGCGCTAAGCGAGTGCGTGACGCTTCCACTATGTCTGCGATGAAGGTTAAGCGGTTCGGATTCGTAGCCCACGCGGGCATCGGATTCCGACAAGGCTTGCAGGTATAGGCGCCAATCGCCGGCGACGCGGTAGCTCCTCAATTCGTTTCCACAAGCCCGGAGAGCACGCGACAGTGCGTCTCTACGCCATAATACAGCGCTCACGTTGAGAATCAGATTTTTCACCGATAGAAATCGCAAAGCAAATTCGGAGCCGTCGAATACGGTTGTCCGCATCAGCGCATCGGACTCGACCGTCGCATAATACGATTTGTAGCTTCCACTTGTCGGCGATCCCGCCTGGTCGATCGTCTGTGAATCGGAAAACACAAAACGGACTTTTGGATCCGCCACAAGAAGCGTGACCAATTTGGTCAAGAATTCGGGTCGCGAAAGATCATCGGCTTCCGCGATCCAGACATATTCACCGGACGAAACTTCCGCTGCTTTTTGCCACTGCGCGAACGCGGACCCAGAGTTGACGTCATTCTTGACCAGCGTGATGTCGCGGTTCCAATCTTTCGCGACCGTTTCGATAACTTCAAGACTAGAGTCGCCAGAACAATCGTCCAAAACGAATATTTCGTGCACGGGATGCGTTTGGCCAAACACCGAAGCCAGCCGTTCCGGCATGTACTGTGCGTAGTTATAGTTTACGACCCCAACGGAAATCCTAGGCATTGCAGGCATGGATAATCGCAGCAACTCGCGAACATAAGCTTTCCATCCGTAATGAGCGTCTGTCAGCGCGCGGCGGACGACGCGATCCTCCTTCTCGATGCGGGTGCTTCGCAGGATCGTTCGCAATTCCGTCCCCATCGCGATCACGTCGGCATATGGAACCACCCGCCCCGCTGCGTGCCGGCGCAAGAGTTCCGGAATGCCGCCCGACCGCTCAAAAGCGACCACAGGAAGCCCCACGCTCAAGGCTTCCAATACGACCGACGGGAATGGATCCTCTCGCGATGTAAGTACGAAGGCATCGGCCGCGGAAAAATAGGCCGCCACGTCATCGGAATATCCGACGGCGTGAAATGTCCCGGTCAGCGCCGCGTCCGAAATTTCTCCTCGCAGCCACTCCTCCAGCAACGGATCCAGTTTTCCGACCCAGCAAAAATGCACCCGCGTTTCGTCATGACAAAACATCCGCCAAAGCTGAATGAATAGATCAAACCCTTTGCGCAGATCGCCATACCCCATGCCGATCACTAACGCTTCAGAATCTTCTATTTGTAGATCCCTCCGAACGTTGGCGCCTTCCTTCTCGGAAAACTTGATAGGCTTGTACACACCCTGAGGACAAATGATGAGCTTGTCGCTGACAGGAAAGTTAAACGCGCGCAACAATTCATCGCGCACGAAAGTCGACGCGAAAACTACCTTGTCAGCGAACTTTAAGGCCGCACGCAGGCCAGACTCGAGCTTCATCTCTCCGATGATTCGGGGCAATTCATGCACAAGAACAATGCATCCGATGCCGGCGTCCATGGCCAACGGCACGATCCGGGCCGCTGCCGTGGTATTCACAATTGCGTGGTCGAACCCCCTCGAACCCAGTGACGTAAAAAGCGCTTTTGGGTCCCCATCGTTATTCAATATTGTTACTCGTCCAATTTTAGCATAGCGCGGTTCGAGCTCACCGCCTTCAAGAAGCAAAAATTCGACTCCGAGACCAAAGCTGTAACGAAGCGTTTGACCGATATTCAAGAGCAATTCCTGCGCCCCGTGCGGATGTGCATCGTGACCCACCAGAAGCAACCGGGGAACATCTCCAAGACGTTCGATTCCAGCAACCGCACGCCCTGTGGCGTTGAGGTAGGCTGAGCCGTAATACTGATCGGGCTCCAAATAGGCACCTTCCGCCCATTCGTTCCAAGCGTTGATACAAACGATGCGTTCTCCAAAGAAAGGATTTCGTTGGGCGTAACGAATGAGCCGGGACAACCAGAACTCGTATTTTTGGGGCGTCGAACCCGAAATCACCGTGCCTCCCTCGAGTCGGCGGGCGCAGTTGTCCCAGCTAGGAAAGAGCGTCTTAATCAGTGGAAATTGGGGTGCATCGTCGTCTAGCGAGGTGCTGATGACCCTGTCGTATTCCAGAACAACTCCGTCAAATTCCGGATCCAACAATTCGAGGCCGTCCTGGACCCCTTTCATTCCCTGCGTAAGTTTGTGCGGGGGAAACTCGATTGCCCCATCCAATTCATACACCTTTGGATTGAGATCGCCAAAAACTTGCGCCATCACGATGATAGGATTTTCATTGAAGCGCTCGTTTAACAATTGCCGCCACCGTCCCAATACTTCTCGTGCTTTTGGAATTAGCCCGGGACGGTAAATCATCAGGAGCGGGCGGCCGGCCAGCCGAATGTATCTTGGATCGCGGAAATGACGGACAAAATCTTCCATCAACGATTCGTCGTCGCTTTGCAAATAATCCTGTGAAATAAGTATTTGGCTGTCCGCGCCGTCCCAGCGTCGAGTCCAGTTCTCGTTCGCCCACATGAGGGCGAAGTTGAAATTTATACTCGGGTCCGCGAGAAATCGTTCAATCGGCCCTTCAAGCAACCGCCTTCCATTGAATCGGTAATAGTAAAATACAAACCCGTAAAGGCCTGCGGCACGCGCAAGTGCGGCTTGCTTGCGAAACGGTTCGTTCGTTTCAAGACTGTAAAAGCCGAGGTCCCGTGGAATTCGAGGTTGGTAATGACCGTGGAAACGGGGTAACCCCCGGGCAATGTTCGTCCATTCGGTAAAGCCCTTCCCCCACCACGCGTCATTCTCCGGGATGGCATGAAACTGAGGAAGATAATAAGCTAATAATTTTGCCCGGGGGCTCGCGGAAATTGGCAAACCGTGGAATTCCTCGAATTCGGGCCCGGGTTTACTGAAGCGCTTCACTTCCCGCGGGATCGAGGCTTCCGACACGGGCATCTTGCCCACCACGCCAGGCTCTTGTTTGTGGGCCAAATAGTGGAGGAACGGATTTTGGCCCGGATCCTCACGCAGATAACGAGCGGAGTAAAACTTGGCGTCAAAATCGGCCGAAGGATTTCGCCCTTCTCGAATTCCCGAATAAAGAAAGTGTTCGAACGGATCTACTCCCGCCGCGACTACATCGGGGTTATGAAGCATATAATATTTCGCGTCGAAATCGGGGAGCGGACTAAATTCGCCGCTTCGGCGCCTCTCCAGAAAATGCGCTAGCGCGCCTTCTTGCTGGGAAAGGCGATAATGCGATCGATACCATGCGGTATCGAACAAGGGGGACGGCCGTCGACCTTCCAAGTCCCCATGCCGAGCATAGTGCACGAGTGGATGGAACGCGCTCTCTCGGACGTCCGGATGCTCGGCTAGATACCAGAGCGGATCGAAATACGGATTCGGCCAACGGCCTTCTTTGAATCCTACATGAAAAAAATGTCGGAGAGGATCCTTCTCCACTTCCGCCACGCCAGTATTTCTTGAAAGGTAATACGCGGGATCGAAGAGACCTGACTCCGCGAGCGCGACAATCTCGAGAGCGGTTTCGTCCTCGACGATGGGCGTGTCTGGATTCGCGTTTCTTGGCGGCGTTGAACGCCCCAAGCGAGCTTTGTTGGTCCTTCGAGAGATTAGACGGTCAGCCAAGAAATCTTCCTATCACCGCTACGCCCTTCAATGCCTTGCACATCGCTGTCCCAGAGAATGCCGTCCGCCCTTCTCGAGTGCGATTCGGCCCAAGCCATACAATGATCCCTATCTAGGGGAAAGGTCTTTGGACGTCAGCCACGGTGGTCAGCCTGTCCTCAACTGAAACAAAGAAATTTCTAACGCGGATGAGGTTCCAGGCAGCGCGGTAGTTTCAATGGTGGACCGGATCGTGGGCACCTACACCCGCCGCATCGCGGGCAGCCGGACGCCAGGCGCCAGGCGCTCGACCAGGACTTCGGGCCGGAACCGCATCAGCCGCGCCGGACGGCCGCCGGTCTCGGTCCGGGTTTCCCCGGTTTCCTCCACCAGCCCCTGCTGTTCAACCAAGCGGCGGAAATTCTGCTTGTGGAGCCGCACCCCGGAGAGCGCCTCGACGGTACGCTGCAGCTCCGAGAGGGTAAAGGTCGGCGGCATCAATTCGAACACCACCGGCCGGTATTTGATCTTGCCGCGCAGCCGGCCGATCGCGATCGCCAGCATGCGGCGATGATCGATCGCCATCGGCGCGCCCACTTCCGGAACCGGCGCGCGATCCTTCCGCGCCGCTTCGTCGGGATTTGCCGCTGAACCCGCCTCGGCCGCTATGCCGCGGTCCCGCAACGCCTCGGGCACCCGCCCGGCTTCATAGAGGAGTTCGTAGCGCTCCAGCACGCGTTCCTCGTTCCAGCGCGCGCCGCCGAGACCGAAATTGAGCCGCAGCCGCTCCTCGCGCACGCGGCCGCCGCGCTCGGCCCAAGCGCGCAACGGCGCCTCCAGCGCGGCGACGCTTTGGGGCCGGCCGCCGCGCCAATCCTCCCAGGGGAAATAGCGATACCAATTCCGCCACGAGGCATCGGCGGTGCCGGCGGGCCGCGCCTCGCGCACCAGTGCCAGATAGGCGACGGACAGCGCGGGCCCGGTGCCGATCCCGAGCGTTTCGCTGCGGTCGCGATCGCCGAAAGTATAGAGCTGCTCGACATAGCCCAGCGCCTGATGGGTCTGGCGTTCCACCCAATTGCGCAAGCCCGCCGTCAGGGTGCGATGCCGGGCTTCAAGCGGGCCCGAAGGCAACGCCTCCAGGCCGTGCGCTGTGCGCACGACGAGAACGCGCGGCTCCTCTCCGGTCACCGTCACGATCGCGGCGCTAAGACCGATCGCGAGGCTGCGCTCGCCAGCTTCTTCCCCGCCTGTCTTCGGTGCCGTCTCGGCCATCCGTTCCTCGTTGCGCCCGCGCCGCAATTCGGGGCAAGAATACACCAAACCTTTGGGAGCCAACGTCATGTCGATCGATCCGAAATTGCTGCGCACCGAGACGCTCACCGTGCGCAAGACCGCCGCAAGCGCCGCGCAGAAGCTCGCGGTAGATATCTGCGTCGTCGGCTCCGGCGCCGCCGGCACCTCGGCCGCGCTCGAAGCGGCGGCCCTCGGCCGCAAGGTGGCGCTGATCGACGGGCTGCCGAGTCTCGGCGGACAGGCCGTCAATTCGATCGTCGGCACGTTCTGCGGCTTCTATTCCAATGGCGACGACCAGCGGAAGCCCTATCGCGTGACGCACGGCATCGCCGATCCGATGCTGAAGGATCTCGACGCGCGCGGCGCGCTCGACTGGCGCGTCGGGCTGACCACCGTCGTCATGTATGACGAGGTGGCGCTGCAGCGCTGGATCGAGGAAGCGGTCCGCGCCGCCGGCATCACCGTCATCCTCGGCGCCATCGTGCGCAATGTCGTCATGGAAGGGCGGCGTGTGAAGGAGCTGGAACTCGCGACGCGCTATGGCGATGTCCGCGTCCAGGCCAACGGCTTCGTCGATGCCACCGGCGACGCCGCGCTGGCGTGGCAGGCGGGCCTACCCTGCCGCGAAGCCGAGGAAGGCCCGATCTACGGGACCCAGATGGTGGTGATGGAGAATATCGATGCCAGCCACGCGCCCGGCCGCGAGGAATTCGCCGAGCGCGTCGCCGCCAAGCACAAGCAATATGGCTTCCCGCGCCGCGACGGCTTCGCCTTCGTCGCGCCGGGCCGGGGCATCGCGCTCGTCAACATGACGCATATCGAGACGCCGCTCGATCCGATCAAAATGTCGGCCATCCAGCTCGAAGGCAAGGCGCAGGTCGACAAGGTGATCGCGTTCCTCAAGGCCGAATATCCGGAATGCTTCAAGAATGCGCGGGTGCGCGCCTTCGGCCAGCCCGGCATTCGCCAGACCCGCTGGATCGTCGGCCGCCACCAGCTCACCGCCGACGAGGTCCGCAACGGCACGAAATTCCCGGATGCGATCGCGCGCTGCACCTGGCCGATCGAACTGCACAGCCGCGAGGCAGGCTATATCTGGGAGCCGTTCGCGCCCGACCATATGCACTATGTGCCGCTCGGCAGCATCGCCGCGGCCGACGCCGACAATCTGATGGCGGCGGGCCGCTGCATGGATGGCGACGCGGCGGCGCTTTCGAGCGTGCGCGTGATGGGCCCGTGCATGGCGATGGGCAAGGCGGCGGTCAACGCCCTCGATCTCGCCGGCTCGGGCAGCGTCCATCAGATCGACATCGCCGCGCTGCAAGACCGGCTCAAGGACAATCTGGTCCGGACCGATTGAGGGGCAGGCCATGACCGTCCAAGCCCTCGAAGGCGGCTGCGCCTGCGGCGCGGTGCGCTATCGCCTCGGCGACGCGCCCCTGTTCGTGCATTGCTGTCATTGCCGCGATTGCCAGCGCCAGACCGGCAGCGCCTTCGTCATCAACGCGCTCATCGAGACGGAGCGGGTGGCATTGCTGGCCGGCGATCCGCAGCCGACCGCCGTGCCCACGGACAGCGGCCGGCCGCATCGCGTGTTCCGCTGTCCGCAGTGCCAAACGGCGGTGTGGAGCGAATATGGCGGGGTCGCGGCGCTACGCTTCGTTCGCGCCGGCACGCTGGACGATCCCTCGGCGATCGCGCCCGATGTGCATATCTATGTCCGGTCGAAACTTCCCTGGGTGACGTTGCCGCCCGGCATTCCGGCCTTCGATGCCTATTACGATTCGCGCAAGCTGTGGCCGGCCGCGAGCCTGGAGCGGCGGCTCGCGGCGATGGGATGACGGAGGTCGAGCCGGCAACCCTGCCCGATCTGTTGCGCGAGGGGTTGGATGTGGTGTTCGTCGGCATCAACCCTTCGCTCTATTCGGTAGCGCAGGGACATTATTTCGCGCGCCGCATCAACCGGTTCTGGCCCTGCTTCTCGCGCTCGATCCTGAGCGAAAACGTAAGGCGGGCGGTCGGATTGGAGCTACTGACGCCGGCGCACGATAGCGCGATGCCGGAGCATGGCTTCGGCTTCACCGATCTGGTCAAGCGGCCGAGCGCGCGGGCCGCCGAGCTCATACCCGGCGAACTCGTCGCCGGCGCCGCGATCCTGACGGCGAAGCTCAAGCGCTATCGGCCCCGGATCGCGTGCGTCCACGGCGTCACGATCTATCGTCCGATTGCACGTGCCCTCGCGGTCGAGATCGGCGATCTCAGCCTCGGCCTCCAGCCGCACCGCATCGGCGGCACCGCCTTGTTCGTGGTGCCCAATCCGAGCCCGGCCAACGCGCACTTCACGCCGGCGCAACAGGTCGAATGGTATGATCGGCTGGCGGAATACCGCGCCGGACTTCGCTAAACCTGCTTCACTTTTGGCGCGCGGTCCCAGAAGCGCAGCTGGCGGCAGGCCTGGACAAAACCCGCCGCGTCCCGGGCCCTCCGCAGCTCGATCAGGCCGCCATCGCCCTCCGGAGGAACGCCCGCCTTGTCCAGGAGCGGCCGCGCCGCGCCGACATAGGCGATGAATTTCAGATGGGCGAAGGCGTCGGCGACGAAATCGCGCGCCGTCGATTCATCCGCCAACAGGACGGCGCCCTCTTCCGAGACCAAGAGCGCGACCGCATCGAACAGCACCGAAGGCCCGCCATCGATCTTCTCGTCCGCTGGGATCAGGGTGCCGTCGCTCGCCTTGACGCCGCCGATCTTCGGCGCCACCAATTTCAGCACGGCCCCTTCCTTTGCCACGGCCGCGCGCAAAGCCTGTAGCAGAGCCGCATCGACTCCGTCGGTGACCAGCGCGCCAACCTTGCGCCCGGCGAAACTCGCCGGCGGATTCTTCAGCATGCTCAGCGCGGGCGAAGGCTCGAGACTTTGATCGGTCGGGCGCGCGGCGGGCGCCGCTTTCGGCATCGCGCGCAAACCGAGGCCCGTGCCGATCTTCGCCGCCAAATCCACATCGACATTCAGGAGCTGCGAGACCATGCGTTCGCGGATCGCGAGGGTTTCGACCTTGCTCAGCTCGAAGATGAAGGACGCCGCGATATGGTCCTGCTCCACCGCCGTCTGGCTCAGATAGAACTGGCGCGCCTGGCTGTGATGGTCGGCGAAGGTCTCGGAACGCACGCGCCGTTTTGGGCCCTGTTCCTCGGCCGGAAAGGAATGGAAGCCTGCGGGCGTTTCCCGCGGACCGCCTAGGGCGCCGCCCCAGGAGTTCGGCTCGTAATTCACCCGGCCCTTCGGGTTGAGGACGGCCATGTGCCCGTCCTGCTGCAGAGTGTGGAACGGGCATTTCGGCGCGTTGATCGGCAGATAGGTGAAGTTGGGGCCGCCCAGCCGCTTCACCTGCGTATCGAGATAGGAAAAATTCCGGCCCTGCAGCAGGGGATCGTTGCTGAAATCGACGCCCGGCACGACGTTCGCCGTGCAGAAAGCGACTTGCTCCGTCTCGGCGAAGAAATTATCGACGCAACGATCGAGCACGAGCCGGCCGACGCGGCGGATCGGAACTTCCTCCTCGGGAATGAGCTTGGTCGCGTCGAGCACGTCGAAATCGAACCGGTCGGCGAAATCCTCGTCGAAGAGTTGCAACCCCAATTCCCATTCCGGAAAATTCCCGGATTGGATCGCGTCCCACAGATCGCGGCGATGAAAGTCCGGATCGGCGCCGCAAATCTTCAAAGCCTCGTTCCAGATCACCGATTGCATGCCGAGCTTCGGCTTCCAGTGAAACTTGACGAAGGTCGATTTGCCCCGCGCATTGACCAGGCGAAAGGTGTGGACGCCGAAGCCTTCCATGAAGCGGAAGGAGCGCGGGATCGCCCGGTCGGACATGATCCACATCGCCATATGCGTGGCTTCGGGATTGAGCGAGATGAAGTCCCAGAAATTGTCGTGCGCCGTCTGGGCCTGCGGGAAGCCGCGATCCGGTTCCTCCTTGGCGGCATGGATGAGGTCGGGAAACTTGATCGCGTCCTGGATGAAGAAGACCGGGATGTTGTTGCCGACGATGTCCCAATTGCCTTGCT
>Ga0182024_10013429_pt1 | contig 15992 bp, 12 predicted proteins | sample P32metaG_FD_120480 | JGI IMG/M metagenome (GOLD analysis project Ga0182024, IMG submission 120480) | Permafrost microbial communities from Stordalen Mire, Sweden - P3-2 metaG (Illumina Assembly) | ecosystem: Environmental > Terrestrial > Soil > Wetlands > Permafrost | place: Sweden: Stordalen... | reverse complement strand
GGAAGGCCATCCGGACAAGATGGCCGACCAGATCAGCGACGCCATTCTCGACGGCATGCTCAAGGGCGACCCGCGCAGCCGCGTCGCCGTGGAGACGATGATCACCACCGGCCAGGTCCACGTGGCCGGCGAGGTAACGACCGCGACCTACGTCGACATCCCCGGGATTATCAGGGACAAGATCCTCGAGATCGGCTACGACTCCTCGGCGAAGGGATTCGACGGGGCCTCCTGCGGGGTTTCGGTGTCCATCGGGTCCCAGTCTCCCGACATCGCCCAGGGCGTCCGCGAGGCGTTCGAGCACCGGGAAGGCGAGGGCACGGACGAGCTCGACCGCCAGGGCGCGGGCGATCAGGGCATGATGTTCGGCTACGCCTGCCGGGAAACCAGCGAGCTCATGCCGCTCCCGATCATGCTCGCGCACCGGCTCTCCCGCCAGCTGTCGCAGGTCCGCCGCAGCGGCGCGGTGCCGTATATCCGGCCGGACGGCAAGACCCAGGTGACGATCGAGTACGTCGGGATCGAGCCCGTCCGGCTGGACACCGTCGTGATCTCTACCCAGCACGCGCCGTCCATCGACCTGAACGAACTGCTGGCCCCTGACGTGCGCGACCATGTGGTGGAGCCAGTCCTGGCCGGTCTCGAGCTTGACACCGCCCATTACCGGCTGCTGGTCAACCCCACCGGCCGGTTCGAGGTCGGCGGCCCCATGGGCGACGCCGGCCTGACCGGCCGCAAGATCATCATTGACACGTACGGCGGGATGGCCAGGCACGGGGGAGGGGCGTTCTCCGGCAAGGATCCCTCCAAGGTGGACCGCAGCGCCACCTATGCCATGCGGTGGGTGGCCAAGAACGTCGTCGCGGCGGGCCTGGCCGACCGATGCGAGACACAGGTTGCGTACGCGATCGGCAAGGCGAAGCCAGTCGGCGTCTTCGTCGAGTGCTTCGGTACCGAGCGGGTGCCGGTGGAGCGGATCCAGGATGCCGTGCTCCAGGTCTTCGATCTCCGCCCGGCGGCAATCATCAGGGACCTGGACCTGCTCCGCCCGATTTACTCGCAGACGGCCGCCTACGGTCATTTCGGCCGGGAGGAACCGGACTTCTCCTGGGAGCGGACCGACCGCACGGATGCCCTGAGTTCGGCCGCCGGCCTCTGACCGGCGCCAACCTGGCGGGTCCCCGCGGCAGGCGCGGGCTCGGATTGCCGGACCTCTCTGGTAGGACAGAGCCGTGGCAAGTCCAGCACGGCAGGGCGCAGGCACGCGGCCGCGGCGGGCACCCGCGGCCAGAGCCGCCCCGGCCGAGGCCGTCAGCCTGCCCGTCGCGCGGGTGGCCGTCGACGTTCCGCTGGCGCATCTCGACCGCCCGTTCGACTACCTGGTCCCGGAGCGGCTGACCCAGGCCGCGGTGCCAGGCTGCCGGGTCCGGGTGCGGTTTGCCGGCCGGCTGGCTGGCGGTTACCTGCTAGAACGAGCAAGCACCAGCGATCATCAGGGCAGCCTGGCCTTCCTGGAGCGGGTGGTGTCCCCCGAGCCCGTCCTGACGGCTGAGATCGCGGACCTGGCCCGCGCGGTCGCGGACCGCTACGGCGGCACGCTGGCCGATGTGCTGCGGCTGGCCATCCCGCCGCGCCACGCCCGGGCGGAGTCCGCCGGCCGGGAGCAGCAGCACGACCCGGCACCGGGCGCCCCCGCAGCTGAGGGCCCGGCGCTGGACGGTCGCCCGGCAGCGGACGACCCGGCACCGGACCATATCGGGCCCGCGCCCCGGCCGGCCGACCCGGCACCGGACCACATCGGGCCCGCGCCCCGGCCGGCCGACCCGGAGCGCGCAGAGCCGGCGCGGCCCGCCGGCCTGGCCCGCGCGGGGCAGGCGCCGCGGCCCGCCGACCCGGGCACGGGCTCGTGGGCACGTTATACGGCGGGCGCGTCCTTCCTCGCGGCGCTCGCCGGTGGCCGGTCGCCGCGTGCCGTCTGGTCTGCGCTGCCCGGCCCGGACTGGCCGGAGGAGATCGCGCGCGCGGCGGCGACCGCGGCCGCTGCGGGCCGCGGCGCGCTCATCGTCGTTCCCGACGGCCGGGACCTCGACAGCGTGGATGCCGCGCTCGCTGCCCTGCTTGGCACCGGGTCGCACGTCTGCCTGTCGGCGGGCCTCGGGCCGGCCGAGCGGTACCGGCGCTGGCTCACCGTGCTGCGCTGCGGGACGCTCATCGTGGCGGGCACCCGGTCCGCGATGTTCGCGCCGGTCACCGACCTCGGCCTGGTCGTGCTGTGGGACGACGGGGACGATCTGCATGCCGAGCCGCGGGCGCCCTATCCGCATGCCAGGGAGGTTCTCGCCCTCCGGGCGCACCGGCGCGGCGCGGCCGCGCTGATCGGCGGCTTCGCCCGGACCGCGGAGGCCACCCAGCTGGTGGCCGGCGGCTGGGCGCATGCCCTCGGCGGCGACCGGGCCGCGGTGCGCCGCCGCGCGCCGCTAGTCACTGCGGCCGGGGAGAACGCGGAGCTGGCGCGCGATCAGGCGGCCCGCTCGGCCCGGCTGCCCGGGCTGGCGCTGCGCACCGCCCGGGACGCGCTGGCGCGCGGGCCGGTGCTCTTCCAGGTGCCGCGGCGCGGCTACGTGGTCGCCGTCGCCTGCCAGCGGTGCCACGAACGGGCACAGTGCACAGTGTGCGGCGGCCCGCTGGCCCTGGCGGGGCCGCGGTCGGCCGCGTTCTGCCGCTGGTGCGCCGCGCCCGCCGCGGGCCGGGCATGCCCCCGGTGCGGTCACACCGGGCTGCGCGCGCTCATTACCGGGGCCGGCCGCACCGCCGAGGAACTCGGCCGTGCCTTCCCGTCCCTGCCGGTACGGATCTCCGGCCGGACCGAGGTGATCACCGAGGTGCCGTCATCGCCGGCCGTCGTCGTCGCCACGCCGGGCGCCGAGCCGCGGGCCGAGGGCGGGTACGCGGCCGCCGTCCTGCTCGACGGCTGGATGCTGCTCGGGCGCGCCAGCCTGCGCGCGGCCGAGGAAGCGCTGCGCCGCTGGATGAACGCGGCGGCCCTGGTCAGGCCGGGACCCGAGGGCGGCGCGGTGGTCCTGGTGGCCGATTCCGGGCTCCCGGCCGTGCAGGCGCTGATCCGCTGGGACCCGGTGACGCACGCGGAGCGGGAGCTAGCCGAACGGACGGCGCTCCGGTTCCCGCCCGCCGTCCGGATGGCGGCACTCACCGGGCCTGCCTCAGCCGTCCGGGCAGTGCTGGCCGCCGCCGTGCTGCCGGACGGCGCCGACGTGCTCGGGCCGGTGCCTGCCGCAGCAGACTCCGGCCCGGCCAGTGCCGCGCCAGCTGAGGAACAGGTCAGGGCGCTGATCCGGGTGCCGAGATCCGGCGGCCTGGCGCTGGCCGCCGCCCTGCGGGCCGCGCAGGCAGTCCGCAGCGCGCGGAAGGACGCCGGCGTCGTGCGATTGCAGCTCGACCCGGCCGAGCTGGTCTGAGGCCGGACTGATCTGAGTACGGCGCCGGAGGCCGTAGGGTTGCTTGGGTGGCCACCTCACGAAGGACCCCGAGTGCGAGGGCCGGCCAGCCGCATCCCGGCCGCGCGGCGGCCGAGGCCGCCCGTGGCATCGGAGCATCGCAGCGCCGGCGTGACCAGATTCCGCGGCTGCCGCCGGTGCGCCTGGCGCCGCGGGAGGAACTTGCGGCTGCGGCACGCGTCGCGCCGCTACTGCGGGCTGCGCGCGACCTGGCGCGCTGGTCAGCCGAAGGCCGCGGCATCGCCGCGGGCGGCGCACTGCCCCCGGACGCTGCCGCCGGCGCGGCCGCTGACCTGGAACTGACCCCCGGCGAGGTAGACGCGGCCTGGCGGGTAGCCACCGCCACCGGGATGAACCGCCGGCCTGGCGACCCCGGCGAGCCACCGGTCCGCGCGGACGTGCTCGCAATAGGAGACGCGGAGGAGGTGCTGGATGCCTGGCACGGCGCGCTTGAGGTGATGCTCGTCGCCGAGGACCTGGACGGGCTGGCGACCGCGCTGTACACGGTCGGCGGGCCGGTCCGGATGGAAGGTCTTTTCGACGCCTATGCGGCAGCGGCCGGCACCGGGCGCAAGCCGGGCGAGCCGCAGCACGAGGCAGGCCAGGATGAGGCGGCGGCGCTGTCGTGGGCACTGGAAGCGCTCGCCGACCTCGGCGTCGTGGAACTCGGCACCGACGAGTCGGCAGGCGGGCTGACGGTCACCTTGTCACCGCTCGGCATCTGGGGCGTGCATCGCCGGCTCCGGTCCCAGGGCTGGCATGTGCCCGTCCTCGGCGGCGGCGGCCGGGACGGCGCGCCCGGCCTGCTGGCGGCCCTGGCCAGCTGCGACGCGGAGGACGGCGAGGCGGAGATCGCGGCCTGGCTGCGGCCGCGGACCCCGTCCCGGGCGGCAGCCGAGCTGATCCAGGCGGCAGGCAGCGGATCCCCGGGACTGCGGGGGGCCGCGTTCGCGGTACTGGACCGGATCGGCACCGATGCCGTCCCCGCCGTGCGGGCAGCCATGGACGAGCCCGTGCTGCGCGCGCACGCGGCGGTCTGGCTGCACGAGCACGGCGAGGAAGCTGAGCTGAGACCGGAGGACCGGACCTGGCTGCTGGTCGACCTGGGGGCCGGGCTGCTCGAGGAGGCGGATCCGCGGGACGTGGTAGCCGAATTGCTGCCGGAACTGCCGCCGGACGCCCAGGCTGAGATCGTGGCCGGCCTCTGGCAGGTCAGCCATCCCGGGGTGACCGACCTGCTGACGGCGCTGAGCGATCACCATCCGAACCCGGCCGTTGCCAGAGCCGCCCGCAAGGCCGCGTTCAAGGCCAGGTCGCCATCGGCTGGCGCAGGCCGCCAGCCTTCGTAGACTGAGCGGCTAGCGATTCGTAGCTGCTGCCCTCGGGAAAGGGAAGTCTGTTGAGCGTCATGCCGATACGCCTGTTCGGCGACCCGGTCCTGCGCACGGCGGCCGAGCCAGTGCGCGACTTCGATGCCGAGCTGCGCAGGCTGGTCAAGGACCTCACCGAGACCATGCTGGACGCGCCGGGGGTCGGCCTGGCCGCGCCGCAGATCGGGGTGGGGCTGCGTGTTTTCACCTACTTCGTCGACGATGAGCTTGGCCACCTGATCAACCCGTCACTTGACCTGTCCGCGGAGCAGGAGACCGATGATGAGGGCTGCCTGTCCTTTCCCGGTCTCGCCTACCCGACCCAGCGAGCCCTCGGGGTGGTGGCGAAGGGATTCAACATGCATGGCGAGCCGGTCACGCTGGAGGGCACCGGGCACCTCGCCCGCTGCGTACAGCACGAGACCGATCATCTCGACGGCGTGCTCTTCATCGACCGGCTCGACGCGGCCCAGCGGAAGCTGGCCATGAAGGAGATCCGTGCCGCCGAGTGGTGGGGAGAGCCGGTACCGACGGTGAAGGCCTCGCCGCATCCCATGCACGGCAAGGCCCGCTAGCCTGATGCGCCTGGTCTTCGCCGGCACCCCCGAAGCGGCCGTCCCCTCGCTCGCCGCGCTGATGGATTCCGGGCACGAGATCGCCGCCGTGGTCACGCGGCCGGACGCACCCGCCGGCCGGGGCCTCCGGGTCGCCCCGAGCCCGGTCGCGCAGCACGCCGCATCGGCCGGCCTCGAGGTGCTCAGGCCAGCCAGGCCGCGTGATCCTGATTTCCTGGACCGGCTGCGCCAGATCGCGCCTGACTGCTGCGCGGTGACCGCCTACGGCGCGCTGATCCCGCGGGCGGCCCTGGACATCCCCCCGGATGGCTGGGTCAACCTGCATTTCTCGCTGCTGCCGGCCTGGCGCGGCGCCGCGCCGGTGCAGCACGCCATCATGCACGGAGACGACATCACCGGTGCCACCACCTTCCGGCTCGTCGCGGAACTTGACGCCGGCCCGGTCTTCGGCGTGGTCACCGAGCCGATCTTGCCCGCCGACACGGCCGGCGACCTGCTGGCCAGGCTCGCCAGGTCCGGTGCCGGGCTGCTGGTCGCGACCATGGACGGGATCGAGTCAGGCGAGCTCACCGCGCGGCCGCAGCCACCGGACGGAGTGACCCTCGCGCCAAAGATCACCACCGAGCATGCACGGATCGACTGGGGACAGCCGGCCATGGCGATCGATCGCGTGATCCGGGCCTGCACCCCGCAGCCGGGAGCATGGACCGACCTGGCGGGTGCCAGGCTCAAGCTGGGGCCGCTGGCGAGCGCCGTCGCGGCGGATCCCGGCCCCGGGCTCGACCCGGGAGAGCTGCGGGTCAGCAGTTCCAGGGTCATCGTGGGCACCGGATCCTGGCCAGTGGAACTCGGTGACGTGCAGCCGGACGGCAAGCGGCGGATGCGCGCCGCCGACTGGGCCAGGGGAATGCGCGGGCTCTCGTCGGCCGGGGCAAGGCTGGCATGACGCCGCCAGCACGCAAGCCCGCCCGGCGCGGGAGCCCGGCCTCCCGCGCCGCCCGCCCGGCCGACCGGGATGCCCGCGAGGCAGCCCGGCCCCGCCGGGCTCCGCAGGACCGGCAGGCAGCCCGGCCCCGCCCTGCATCGGCGGATCAGTCCGGTGCGGCGCCCCGGTCCGCTGCCGCAGGCCGGTCCGGTGCGGCGGCCCGGCCGGGCGGTTCCCGGCGCCCGGCGGCTGACCCGGCGCGGTCGGCCGCCTTCGACGTGCTGCGGGCCGTGGCCGAGCGTGATGCTTACGCGAACCTGATGCTGCCGTCCGTGCTGAGGGAGCGGGGACTGGCCGGCCGGGACGCTGCGCTGGCCACCGAACTCGCCTACGGGACGCTGCGCGGCCAGGGCACCTACGACGCGATCCTGGCCGTCTGCAGCGACCGTGGCCTCGATCAGATCGACCTGCCGGTCCGCCAGGTACTCCGCCTCGGCGCCCATCAGCTGCTCGCCACCCGGATAGGCGCCCACGCCGCCGTTGCCACCTCCGTCGATCTCGCCAGGGACGTGGCAGGCCACCGCCCGGCCGGGTTCGTCAACGCCGTGCTCCGCAAGGTGGCGACGCGCGACCTGGACGCCTGGATCGAGATCGCCGCGCCCAGCCGGGCGGCCGATCCGATCGGGTACCTGGCCATCAGGTACAGCCATCCGCGCTGGATCGTGGCCGCGCTGCGTGACGCACTCGGCGAGGACGCTGGCGGCGACATGGCCGAGACCGAGGCCGCGCTGGCCGCGGACGGCACCCGGCCGACCGTGACCCTCTGCGCGACGCCCGGTCTCGCCAGCCCGGAGGAGCTCCTCACCGCTGGTGCCGGACTGGCCCGGTGGTCCCCGTTCGGCGTATATCTGGCGGAGGGAAACCCGGGCGGCATCGCCGCCGTGGCGCAGGGCCGCGCGGCGGTGCAGGACGAGGCAAGCCAGCTTGCGGCACTGGCGCTGACGCGGGCGGATGCGCACGGCCGGGACAGCCGGTGGCTGGACTTGTCCGCCGGGCCGGGCGGCAAAGCACGGCTACTGGCCGGAATTGCGGTGGGGCGGGAAGCGCGCGTGCTTGCCGCGGACGTGCGCCCGCACCGGGCCAGACTGGTCCGTGCCGCCACGGCCGCCACTGGCCGGGCCGGGATCGTGGTTGCCGACGGGACCATGCCCGCCTGGCCGCGCGGGGCGTTCGACCGGGTGCTCGCCGATGTGCCGTGCTCGGGGCTCGGCGCGCTCCGCCGCCGGCCCGAGGCGCGCTGGCGGCGGACGGCGGCGAATGTCGCTGAACTCGGCCCGCTGCAGCGCGGGCTGCTAGCCGCCGCCCTCGACTCGGCCAGGGAGGGTGGCGTGGTCGCCTACGTCACCTGCTCCCCGCACCTCGCCGAGACCCGCGGTATCGTGACCGCCGTGCTGGCCGAGCGGGACGACGTCGAGGTACTCGACGCGCCCGCGATGCTTCCTGAGGTGCCCGGCCTGCGCTGCCCTGCTGGTGACGGCCGGTACGCGCAGTTCTGGCCGCACCGGCACGGCACCGACGGGATCTTCCTGGCCCTGCTGCGGCGAACCTCCCCGGCGTCATAACCCGTTGGGGCCGCGGCGGCCCCAGGGCATTCCCGGCGGCCTGGCCAGTCCGTTCCTTGATCGCGGAGGGATCCGGCAGGCTGGGCGGGTGTCATCACAAATCCGAACCGGCCGGCCCCCGCCGACCAGGGCATCCGGCTGTCGCTCTGCCTTGCGGTGCTCACACGCTCCGAAGCGCGGATCACCATATTGGGGTGATGGCGGCTCACCTTGATGGTCACTAGCGTCGCAGGCGACAGGTGCGCTACGACCATGGAGATGCCCTGTGGGAGCAGAAATGATGTCTGTCTTCGCGCTGGGGCGGATTCGGGTGCGGCGGTCTGGGTACGGCGCGATGCAGCTGGCGGGTCAGTTCGCCGCCGGGACGCCGCCGGACCGTGAGTCGGCCATCGGCGTACTGCGGGCCGCAGTAGCCGCCGGCGTCGATCACATCGATACCGCCCAGTACTACGGCCCCGGCACCGTGAACGCGCTGATCCGAGACGCGCTGTACCCGTATCCCGACGGGCTGGCGATCGTCAGCAAGGTCGCGGCCGGGCGGGACGACAGCGGCGCTGGCTACCTGCGCGCGGGCATCGAGGACAACCTTCGCGGCCTGCGGGTCGCCCAGCTCGCCGCAGTCAACCTCCGCCTGCCCGGCGACGGCCGCGTGGATGCGCGCTTCGACGACCAGCTGGCCGCGATGGTGGCGGCCCGCGACGAGGGTCTGATCGCCGGGATAGGCCTGAGCAACATCAGCCTGGAGCAGCTACAGCATGCCGTTGCGGGCACCGAGATCGTCTGCGTGCAGAACCTGTTCCACCTAGCCGACCGCACTGCGGCGCCGCTTCTGGATGCGTGCCTCAGCCGGGGCATCGCGTTCGTGCCGTTCTGCCCGCTCGGCTGGCCGCGCGGCCAGGACAACCCCGTGCTGACCAGCCCCGTGGTTGTCCAGACAGCCGCCCGCCTGGGCATCACCCCGGCGCAGGCCGCACTCCGGTGGCTGTTGCAGCTGGCCCCCAACGTGCTGCTCATCCCGGGCACCGGCTCGGTTGCCCACCTGCGGGAGAACCTGGACGCTGAAGACATCACACTCGATGACCAGGCGCTGCGCGACCTCGATCGCGTCAGCGCCTGACGCCCGGCAAGCCAAGGTACTCGGCCAGCCACGGCCCGGTCACGCTGCCCGCGTCATGCGCGACATCGCCGGGCGTCCCCGCCGCGAGAACGCGGCCGCCTTCCGGGCCGCCGCCCGGGCCCATGTCGATGAGGTAGTCGGCTGCCGCCAGCAAGTCGAGGTCGTGATCGATGACGATGATCGTCGCTCCGGCGTCAAGCAGCCGGTCGAGCACGCTCACCAGCGTTGCCACGTCGAGCGGGTGCAGGCCCGTGGTCGGCTCGTCGAACACGTACAGCGCGCCCTGCTGGCTGCTGCGCAGCCTGGAGGCGATCTTCAGGCGCTGCGACTCGCCGCCAGACAGCGACGGGGTAGGCTCGCCAAGCTTCAGATAGCCGAGACCGACGTCACTGACGGGCCGCAGCGCCGCCGCGATGGGTGGCCTGCCAGCGAACCGGTCGACGGCGTCGTGCACGTTCAGGCCGAGCACATCGGCTATGGTCAGGCCTTCGACCTGTACGGCGAGGACTGCGTCGTTGAAGCGCGCGCCGTGACAGGTCGGGCACTGGACGGTGATGTCAGGCAGGTACTGAACGTCGAGGTCTAGGTGCCCGAGACCGCGGCAGGTCGGGCACTGGCCCGCGCGGGTGTTGAACGAGAAGTGGCCGGGCTTCCAGCGGCGGCGCCGGGCGTATGCAGACGCGGCGAAAAGGCGGCGGATGTGATCGAACGCCCCGCAGTAGGTTGCCGGGGTTGACCGCGCGTTCTGCCCGATGGGCGAGGCGTCAATCTGGACAACCTGCCGTATGCCCTGCAGGTTCAGGCGGCGGACGTGGCTCGGCTCCGGCAAGCCGCCCAGCCGCGCCCGTGCCGCGGGGATGAGGCTGTCCAGCACGAGGGCGGTCTTGCCCGCCCCGGACGGACCGGCCACCGCGGTCAGGCGGTGCACCGGAAACTCAGCGGTGAGGTCGTGCAGGTTGTAGAGGTCGGCGATCTCGATGGCGATCCGCGCGTCGTCAGTTGCACGCTCAGGCCGGTCACGGGAGACGCCGGGCGCGCCGGCCAGGAAGGGGCCGATGATCGAGCGAGGGTCGGATTCCAGCTGACCGGGGGTGCCCGCGGCGATCACGTGGCCGCCCTGCGCACCGGCTCCGGGGCCGAGTTCGATGACCCAGTCGGCGGAGCGGATGAGGTCCCGCTCGTGCTCGACCACAATCACCGAATTGCCGTTCCCGGCCAGAGCGGAGATCATCTTGCGCAACCCGGTGACGTTGCTGGGGTGCAGTCCGACCGACGGCTCGTCCAGCACGTAGAGCATGCCAGTGGTGCTGGCACGGACGGTTGAGGTGAGCTCGATCCGCTGCCGCTCACCGGTCGACAGCGAGGCGCCGGGACGGTCGAGGGTGAGGTAGCTCAGGCCGACGTCGAGCAGCGGCGTGAGCGCGCCGCTCAGCTCGGCGAGCAGCCCGGTGGTCACCCGGCTGAGCTCGGCGGGAAGCCCTGCCGGAAGGCCGGCCGTGAACCCTCGCAGCCCTTCCAGGCTGAGCATGCTGATCTCGGCGATGTTCCGCCCGCCGAGCTGCGAAGCCAGGGCTTCCGGCCGCAGCCGGGTGCCGTGACATACCGAGCAGGTACGGGTGATGACGAAACGCTGCACCAGCCGCCGAGTGCGCTCGTTGTCACTGCGCAGCGACCGCTCTACCGCGGCGACGGCATTGTCATAATTCACCGACAGCCGCACCGTTCGCTCGTTGCGGCCCGAGTGCAGGGTCACCTGCTGCTGCACGGGCGCGCCGTGCAGCACGATGTCGCGCTCGCGCTCGGTGAGCGACTTGTAAAGTACGTCAAGGCGAACGCCGAGCTCGCCCGCGGCATACATCGACAGCCGCCGCCCGCCGGAGTTCCACGGCAGCACCGCTCCCGCCTCGATCGTCTTGTCCGGGTCGGGCACCAGGGTGGCTTCGTCGACCTCAGACCGCACGCCCAGGCCCTGGCAGGCCGGGCACGCGCCGTACGAGTTGAAGGCAAAGGATTCGGCACTGGGATGTTCAAAGTGCGCGCCGCAGACCGGGCAGACGATCTCCTCGGCAAACGCCGTGATCGACGGGCCGATGCGGTGGCCGTTCGGGCACCGGTGCGAGCCCAGCCGCGACATCATCAGCCGCAGGACGTTCAGGACTTCGGACATGGTCCCGACGGTGCTGCGCGGTCCCGGGACCGGCGGCCGCTGCCGGAGGGCAAGCGCGGGCGGCAGGTGATCGATCCGGTCCACGTCCGGGCGCTGTGCCTGGGTCAGCCGGCGGCGGCTGTAGGTGCTCAGGCCAGCGAGGTATCGCTGCATGCCCTCGGCGTACAAGGTGCCGATGGCGAGCGACGTCTTGCCCGATCCGGACACGCCGACGACGGCGACCGTCCGCCACAACGGCACGTCGACGTCGACGTCACGCAGGTTGTTATGCCGGGCGCCGCGGACGCCGATGGCATCGGGCAGCGTTGCGGGCACCGGTCGATCAGCCGCCGCCACATCACTCACCTATACAGAATGGCGCGTCCGTGCCGGGACCGGCGGCTGCCGGCCCCGGCACGCGGACGGTCATGCGGGTTTCTCAGGGGTGGACCGGACCGCTCGGGCCCTTGTCGAGGCGCAGCGACTGCATGATGGCGAACGTGGTCGTCATCGTGAACGCCTCGATGTCCGCGGCTGCCAGCACACCGGTGTACTTGGCGATCACGGGCGCGGCGGCACGCTCGGTGACGGCGTCGAGGTGGCCTTTCACGCCAGCCCAGACGTTCTCCCCGTACCGCATGTAATACGGCACCGGGTTGACGCTCTGCAGGGCCTCCCTGGAGCTCGCCTCGATGTCAGCGATGTACTGCTGGTGCACCGCGACATCGTCGCGGGTGGCGAGCCTGCCGAGGTGGCCGGAGATGAGGTGCGACCACGGGTACGACAGGGCGATGTCCGGAGCCTGCATGTACCCCTGCACGTCCTCGCTGAGGTTGGTGTTGTAGATCGGCACCCAGCCGGCGTTGACGACGTCGATGAACATCAGGGTGTCGTGGCCGGGGAAATGGATGTAGATGTTGTCCGGCGTGTGGTTGGAGCCGTGCCAGGCCAGCTCGACGCGCTCCCCGCCGACCTCCAGCGTGTATGTGTCGGCGAAGGTCTCGTCAGGCAAAGGCCGGGCCGGGTCGTTGTCCCGGAGCAGCAGCCGGCGGGTCTCCTCGTGCCCGATCCGGACGACGTTCTCGAACAGTGAGGCGGCCGCGCCGTGGTCGGCGTGGTGATGGGAGTAGACCAGGTGCGTCACGGTGTTGCTGACGCCCTCCGCGGCGGCGATCTCGTCGACGGCCCGCCGCAGGTTGTGGCCGATGCTGGGGGGTGCGTCGAACAGCACAACGCCGTCCCGGGTGACCAGGAACGCTGAGTTGTACACCCCGTCGGTGATCCAGTACAGATTCCGCTCGACCCGGCCGACGTAGTATCCCTGCTCGTTCAGAGCCGGACCGAGCGCCGACCGCGGGATGGGCGCGTAGTCGGGCAGTTCGTCGGCACTGCCCGTACCGGCGGCTGATGTTGTCACGGCATCTCCCTCGCAACTAGGGCACGTCCCCTGACGGTCGTGCGCTTCGCGTCATGGCCACGCTCGCCAGCTACCAGGTGAGAAGTCATCGCCGGATCTTGGTGATTCGGGTACGACCCGCGCCCGGCCAGGCCGCTAGCCGCCGTATACCGGCAGGATCGCCCCGCTCACCGGCGCTGCCGCCTCGCTGACCAGGAACGCGATCACTCCGGCGATCGCCTCGGGCGCCACCGCGTGCGCTATTACGTCGGCCGGCAGCGAAGCCCGGTTGGACGCGGTGTCGATCAGCTGCGGCGCCACTGCGTTCACCCGGATCCCGTAAGGCCGGAGCTCGAGGTCGAGGGTACGCGTCAGGTGTACGAGCGCCGCCTTGCTCACGCTGTAGGCCGCCATGCCGCTGGCAGGCTCCAGGCCCGGCCGGGCGGTCACATGGACGATGGCACCCGAACCGTGGCGTCGCATGTGCGGCGCCACTGCCTGGCTCAGCCACAATGCGGGTCCTAGATTGACGTCGAGCATGAGCCTCAGCGTCTCGGGAGTCGTGGCGAGCGCGTCGCCCAGGCGGAACGCTCCGACTGTGTTCACCAGCACGGCGGGGGGCCCGACCTCGGCCGCTATCCGGTCGATGAGCCGCGTCACCGCGCCGGGGTCGGCGGGATCGGCTGCCTCCCTGTGCACGGCGTCGGGCAGATCGCTCATCGCGTGCTCGTTCCGGTCGAGCGCCACCACGGTGAGTCCGCTGGCTGCGAGCGCCGCGGTGGTCGCGTGCCCGAGCGCGCCGCCCGCGCCGGCGACGATTGCTACCGTTGCCTGGCTCATGCCGTCCCTCCTGAAATCTCGACGAATTCCGCCAGCATCCCGTCCGGGTCACGGGCGAGAAGGCTGTTGCCTGCCCCGAGAGAGCCTTCGGTCGTCCAGCCCGACTCTGCAAGCTGCGCCCGGGTGTCCGCTAGGGAGTCCACGAACGCGGTTGCCCGCAGATCCCGCACTGATGCCAGCGCGTCCGCTGTGCCGCTGATGACCGACAGGCCCGGAAAGACGGTCACCGTGAGGTCCCGTTCCGGGATGCTGAACTCGTGCGCTGGTGGCATGCCCAGCAGGAGCTGATACCGCTGAACGGCAGCATCGTGGTCCGTGCTGTGCGCGACGACCGAGATCCTGGAGACGCTCATGATGCACTCGGCCCGCTCGCGGCACGGTATGGGTAGACCAGGTCGCCGCTGGCGAAGCTGGCCGGAGACACCACCACCCTCGCATCGGGCCGCCCGAACTCGGCGACGTCGTTCCCTTGGATGTCGCGGAACTGGACGGTGAGCACCCGGGGCGCGGCCCATTCGCCTAGCGCCCCGAACTTGACGTCGCCGACCACCGTGGGGAACGTGGCCGCGGCGGTGTAGTCGGCGAGTTCCTCGTCGTCGACACCGCCCGTCTCCCGGATGGCCTGGCCTACAACCTGCAGCTGAGCGTAGGCGAAAGGTGCGACGTAGTAGCCAAGGGCGTCGGCCGGCGTCCCGGCGGCCCGCCTTTGGTAGGTAGTGATGAGGCTGCTCACACCGGGGAAGTCCATGGCCGGGACAGGAAGCCAGTATTCGTAGTTGACGATCCCGTTGAGCAGCGAGCCGAGTTGGGCCTGGACTGTGCTGCTCTGCGGGCCGATCATCGCGCCGCCGACTAGGCCAGCGTCCATCCCGGATTCCGCGATGGCACGGATCAGTCCGACGGAGTCATTCAGGTACGAGCAAAGGAACAGGACGTCCGGATTGCCGGACTCTACCTCTGAGAGAACCCCGGCGAAGTCGGTAGTCGCCAGGCTGTACTTGGTCTCCGAGACGACCTCGAGTCCGTACTTGGCAGCGTTCGCCCGCGCGCCTGCGATCGGGTTCTTGGTGAAGTCGGCGTCGGCTGCTAGCACGGCGACTGTCGCCGGCTGGGACGTCTGACGGGAGGCCGCCTCGAAGAAGCCCTCGGTGAGAGCCGCATTCGGGTCCGGCCCGGTCGGGATCATCGCGAAGAACCGGTCGTATTTGTAGGTGTTGTTCACGCCGAGGCCCATGAGGCCGACGAAGAACCTTCCGCGCTCGATCGCCAGCGGCATCGCGGGAGTAATCGAGTTGTTCCCGTATCCGCCGAGAAGCAGGTCGACCTTCTGCTCGGTAAGGAGCGACTCGTAGATTCCGGGCACAGAAGCCGCGTCAGCCCGGTCGTCGATGCAGACCAGCTCGACCTGCCGGCCCAGGAGACCCCCGCGCGAATTGACGTCCTCCTGCCAGACCTGATGGGCCAGCCGCGCGGTCTGGCCGTTGGCAGCCAGGGGACCCGTGAGCGACAGACAGTACCCGATCCTTATCGGCGAACGAGCCATGGTCCCTCCTCCGGGACTGGACATTAAACGGCGTGCTCTCGAAGAGCAGGCTGGCGAGTTAGTGCTCAAGCGCTGCGCTGAGATCGCCAAGCACGCCCAGCTGAGTGAGAACGACCGTTCCGGACGGATAGCAGTCGAAGCGCTTGATCTTGCCGTCGGACAGCTCAAAAACGTCACAGCACGGTGCATCCATCCGCTTTCCGGTCGGACGCAGTGTTCCTGCAGGCAGCCTCAGTGGGCCCAGGTGGGTTCCCTGAAGAGCGAGCTGGACGACCACGATGTTGCCAGTCACATACATCTGGTACAGCTCGCGGTGCATGTCGGGGAACGCGCGAGCGTAGTTCTCAACCGTTATCGGAAGCTCGTCAGGACCCTGGTACGCAACGCCGATGGACTGGTCGGTAAAGGTTCCGTCCTCGGTGAAGGCTGCTATCCAGCCCTCGACGTCTTTGTCCTCGGCGACTTTGTAGGCCCGCCGGATGATCTGTTCGCTGTCCAGAGCGATATCACTCGTCACGGCATCTCCCTTCGTCGTGGGCACGATCCTGCGGTGGTGCAGCCTCGGTGAGGTACCTAGGCTCGCCGCCGCACAGGTGAACGGTCGTCACCGGATCCTGGTGATTCCCCGGCCAGGGCGCGCGCCGGAGCCACGGACGAACCAGCGAATGCGGAGGTGCCAGTCAGTGGGAACGCGGCCAGCCGGTCCGGGAACTGGCTGGCTGAGCGGATGACGGATAGGGGGCCAGCGCCGGCAGCAAATGGCTACTGCGCTGGGGGTGGTCCCGAGTGTCGACGTCGTCGCGGAAGAGGACCGCGAGTTGTGGTCCTAGCTGGCGAGCCGGGTCACGCACGGTCGCGGCGGCCGTATCAGCCGACCAGCAGCACGAGCTTCCCGCGCACGTGACCGTCCTCGCTGACGCGGTGCGCCTCCGCGATCTCGGCG
>Ga0182024_10013428_pt1 | contig 15993 bp, 10 predicted proteins | sample P32metaG_FD_120480 | JGI IMG/M metagenome (GOLD analysis project Ga0182024, IMG submission 120480) | Permafrost microbial communities from Stordalen Mire, Sweden - P3-2 metaG (Illumina Assembly) | ecosystem: Environmental > Terrestrial > Soil > Wetlands > Permafrost | place: Sweden: Stordalen... | reverse complement strand
TGGCAGTGATCGTGGTGGACGAGATCGACGTCACGGTGGCGGCGATGGCCCCTGTGGTGCCGTTCCCCTGACCGATCGCGACGGTGGCCCCGGGGACGAATCCCGTGCCGGTGATGGTGATGGTGGTCCCCCCGGATTTCGGCCCTGCGCTCGGGCTGACCTCGGAGGCAATGGGGAGTGCGACCGGGACAGGGATCGGGCTGCTGGACGTGGACCCGTTGCCGAACTGGCCCAAGCCGTTCCAGCCCCAACATTCCACGACGGCGGTGCTCGTGAGAGCGCAGCCGTACAAATCGTCGGCGGTGACGGCGGTGACCCCGCTCGAAAGCCCGCTGACCCCGACGGGGACCGAGCTTTGGTCGGACCCGGTGCCGTAGTTGTCGCCCAGCTCGCCGTAGGTGTTGTCGCCCCAGCACTCGGCGCCTCCGGCACTCGTCCGGGCGCAGGCGCTCACTTCCCCGACGCTGATCGCGGTGACCCCGCTCGAAAGGCCGCTGACCGCGACGGGGACCGAACTGTCGGTGGTCGTTCCGTTGCCGAGCTCGCCGGCGCCGTTGCTGCCCCAGCACTTCACGCCGCCGGCGCTCGTCAGGGCGCAGGCGCTCACTTCCCCGACGCTGATCGCGGTGACCCCGCTCGAAAGCCCGCTGACCGCGACGGGGACCGAGCTGCTCGTGGTCGTTCCGTTGCCGAGCTGGCCGTCGCCGTTGTCGCCCCAGCACTTGACGCCGCCGGCGCTCGTCAGCGCGCAGGCATCGATTCCGCGGGCACTGACGGCGGCGGCCCCGCTCGAAAGCCCGCTGACTGCGACGGGGACCGAGCTGTTCGTGGTGGTCCCGTTGCCGAGCTCGCCCCAGCCGTTCAAGCCCCAGCACTTGACGCCGCCGGCGCTCGTCAGGGCGCAGGTCGCGTCGTCGCCCGCACTGACGGCGGTGACCCCGCTCGAGAGCCCGCTGACTGCGACAGGGACCGAGCTGTTCGTGGTGGTCCCGTTGCCGAGCTGGCCATCCTCGTTATAGCCCCAGCACTCGACGCCGCCGGCGCTGGTGAGAGCGCAGGTGTGGGCGTAGCCGGCGGTGACGGCGGTGACCTCGCTCGAAAGCCCGCTGACCCCGACGGGGACCGTGCTGCTCGTCGTGGTCGCGTCGCCGAGCTCGCCGTACTCGTTATTGCCCCAGCACTCGACGCCTCCGGCGCTCGTGAGGGCGCAGGTGGTTCCTCCTCCGGCGCTGATGGCGGTAAAGGTGGGCGAAGCCGCCTCGGCTGGGGGCGCCCCGAGGGCAACAACACTGACGACGGTCCCGAGCAGCAAGGTGAGAACTCCCAGGACTCCTGCTCGACTCCTCGCGAGCAAGGAAGTGTTCCGGAACCGGAGTGTCCTCCTGCCAACCCACACGCTTCTCATGGCGTCCCTCCCCGAGGTTCGTTCCTCGAACGAGGTGGTGCGTCGAGTCAGTGCAGCCCGGCTACAAACCCCATCGAAGCGGCTCCAACCTAGACCCACGGCTCGTCTCCGACAAGGCCTTCAAGACCGTCATCGTTTCGGAATCGGACGGCAGTGACCATTCGCCACAGCCCCACTGTGCGGTCCTCATCGATTCTGGCCACGAGGGGCGACATTTAACGCTGCAGCAACCTCCGTGGCGAAACGACGCGAGAACATGCCTTGGATGGACGGCGACGCTCCCGACGGCATGCAGGGTCACGTCATCGTGTGCGGCCTGCAGGGTGTCGGGCTGCGCGCCGTGGAGCAGTTCCACCTGAGTGGCACCGAGGTCGTCGTGATCGACGACGACGCCGATCCCCGCCGCTGGCGCACTCTCGACGACTTGCTTCACTCTGACAAGGGCGTCACGGTCGGAAGGGACGATGACGGCAAGCTGACTCCCACCATCGGGAACCCTGGCAGCACGAAAGCCCCAGACCTCATGGTCTCCATTGACCCCGTAACGGTGGCGAAGATTCGCAGTCACCTAGAGACCCAGGGCATCGAAGACAGCCCCAGGGCTTACCTGTTCGCCACGCGCGACGGTCAGCTACCCGACCCGTCGAATGTGCAAAAGATGTGGAAGGCGGCGGTACGGAAGGCTGGTCTCGGCAACGTGACGCCCGCCATAGGAACCCACGACCTCCGCAGGTTCTCGGCACGGCCATGCACGAGAACGGCGTACCCCTGGCAGTCATCAAAGCCTGATTCGGGCACTCTGACATCCGCGTCACCGAGAAGTACATCAGTGTTAGCTCAGAAGCCGACAGGGCGGCGTCTGACGCCCTTGCAGCCGCTTTGGCTGGCTAGCCCGATTCGGCGTTCAAAGCCCCAAACTCAGCCAACCGTGCTGGTCGCTGCTCGGGGTCATCTGGAAGCCACCCCCACTTATCGAAGTCCTTAACCGTGTACCCATGGGGCTTCAGGAATTCGATGGCTTTCGTGAGACCCATCTTGGCGCCGTCCATGAAATGCCACTTTATGGACGGATCGTTCTGTTCATCCTTGGCGCAAGCCTCCATAAGCGTTCGTGCGAGTACCGCCGACCGCGGATTTGTATTGCCAACCGCCCACGCGGCGTCGTAATAGAACGCCCTCTTCGCTGGATCGTCCTGCGGCGCCTCATCGAACCAGTTGCGGCACAGCTTGTCCCTTGCGATTTCCGCCGACCGATTCTTGAACACAGCCACCATCCCCAGAGGATAAGAAAGACGTTGGAAAGGCGTTGGAAATATAGACAAGCCCAGGTAGTTGACACATTTACGTCGGCATTACGAGTGCGCTGCTCTACCGACTGAGCTACCCAGGCAAACACCGATCCCGGTGCGACGGGGACTCTGCAGACCCCCCTGATCCGGAACCGGCCAAACATGGTAGACGCCTGGCTCGGGCCCGCCGCCGAAGCGGGATCGCCGCGGTGCACCAACCATTCGGAGGCTGTTCCGGCAGTTCAGAGAGCCAAGGACGAACCGCAAGGGGTCGGAACGGAGCCACCGCCTGCAACAACCGTGCAACGACGCTGCAAGCGGCGGGGTGGACAATTGCCGGCGCCTCGGCGATACGGCCGCCGAGCACCTGCATCGCATCGGGAGAAGGAGGCGAGGCATGGTGGCGACCATGGGAACACAGGCGACCGTTGACCGGCTGCATGCCGTCGACCTGCTGCGGAACTGCACCCATGCCCAGCTCGAGGAGGTGGCCCGCCTGGCCGAGCGGGTCCAGGTGGGGGAAGGCGAGATCCTCGCCCGCGAAGGGCGGATCGGCCGGGAGTTCTTCCTCATTCTCTCTGGCTCGGTGGCGGTGACCCAGATGGGCCGGAGGGTCAACACCCTGGACTCGGGCGACTTCTTCGGCGAACTGGCGGCCATGGACCCGGGACCGCGCAACGCCACGGTCACGGCGCTGACCGACCTCGACGTGCTGATCATCGGGCCCCGCGAGCTCTCAGCCATGTCCGACATCCCCGGCTTCCGCGGCGCCCTGTTCCGGAGCATGGCCAGCCGGTTGCGGAGCGTGGAGGCCCGTCTGGCCGCCGTGCTCCATGCGCAGGACCCTGAGCAGACCGGGTCGAGGCCCATCGCAGAACGCTGAGCTTGGGTCTTCGAGACGTGCCGGAGTCACGCGCGCCCCAACAGTGCGTGCCCAGCGCGTACCCTGACGAGCGCGGGGACAGCGCTCCGCCGACCGACCTATGAGGGGAGAGCGATGGGCGCCGACGGTGAGGGGAGCGGGCAGGCCGCACCGGAGCGCCTGCAGGGCGTGCCCTGGTTTGCCGCCTGCACGGAAGAGCAGCTCTTCGAGATGGCGCGCATCGCCGAGCGCCTCCGGATTCAGGCCGGCGAGGTGATCCTGCGGGAAGGCCGCCTCGGCCGCGAGCTCTTTGTCATTCTGGACGGGACGGCGACAGTGACCCGCTCCGGGCACGTCGTCAACATCCTCTACGCGGGCGACTACTTCGGCGAGCTGGCGGCGATCGAGGCCGTTCCCCGCAGTGCCACGGTGCACGCCACGACGGATCTCGACGTGCTCATCGTCGGGCCGCGGGAGTTCGAGACCATGATGGAGATCCCCGGGTTCCGCAACGCGCTACTGAGCGGCATGAGCCGGCGCATCCGCGAGGCGGACGACAGGTTGGCCGCCTACGAAGAAGGGGAAGATCCGATGCCCGACGGGGACGCGGCAGCTCGCTGACAGCCGGATCAGCCGGGCGCGGCGGCCTGTCGTGCCAGCCTGTGCAATCCCATGGAGCGGGCAGCCTCTTCCGCGTTGCGCAGGAGCACCGCCACGTGCTCCTTGTCGGCGGCGGGGCGCCGGCGGCGCACGGTTCGGGCGAGCTCCACCTCGGCGGCGGCCACGAAGGGAGGTGAGCCCATGCGGCGAGCGAGGCGCAGCGCGGCCTCGTGGTGCACCTCGGCCAAGGCCAGGTCTCCCATGGCCCCGGCCAGAAGCCCGAGAAAGTGGTCAGCCGGCCCTACGCATGCCGCGGCCGGCGCACGGACCACGACGACGGTGCCCGCGTAGGGCCGCATGGCTTCATAGAGATGCGGCGCGAAGTCGCTCGCAGAGGCACCCAGCACGCTGCAGGCCGCAGCGGCCATGGCCAGAGAGACGCCTTCCGTTTGGTCGTCGGCCACGTTCTCCCACCCGAGTGCCGCCAGAGAGCGCAGCTGGGTCAGCGACGCCTCGGTGTCGCCCGCCTCGGCGTGGACCAGGGCCAGCACCGCCGACACGGTGGAATACTCGGCCGGGGCTTGGGCCAGGATCTCCCGGAACGCCCCGTCGGGGGCAGCCAGGTCGCCTCGCTGCCACCAGGTCCACATCATGAGGGCCCCGTAGAAGCTGAGTGCCAGCTCGTTGTGGCCCTCCGCCACCTCCAGGGCCCGATGACCGAGTTGTTCCGCCTCCTCGAAGTCTCCGGCCAGCAGCGCCATCATGGCCGTCACGTTGAACGCGTAGGACGCCTCGAGCGGGTGCACCGGCCCTGTTTCCCGCGCCCCGAACCGGGTGATCTCCTCGTTGACCGCATCGACATCGCCCTGGGCGAGGAACTCACGGATGCGCCACATGTGCCCGTGCAGCGCCAGCAATTCGTCGCCGATGTCGTCGGCGATCTCCCCCAGCTCCGTTCCCGTCGCCATTCGCTCAGGTGCGCGCGCAACGCCCCACAGCGCGTGCATGCGCGCGTTGAGCGCGTAGCCGAGCGCTACCCGGTCCCCGAGGCGCCGGGCGATGGCAACCGCGTCGGTGCTCAGGGCCAGCGAGCGCGTCAGCGTCCCGGGAAGGGAGATATCAGCCCCGTAGACGATGACCAGACCCAGCCGCGCCGTGACCATGGCACGCAGGTGGGTGTCGTCGTCTTCGGGGAGCATGGCCAGCGCCTCCTCCAGAAGCCGGACCTGCTCCTCGTTGGCCCGCACAATCCCGAGGTAGCTCAGCGGACCGGCGCGCAACGCCGCGGCGGCCAGGCGTTCGGCGTCGCCCAGGTCCCGCGCCAGCGCGGCCGCCCGCGCAAAGTTGACGTCCGCCAGCATGGTGTCACCGGCCCGGTTCTGCGCCTCGGCCAGCGCGATCAGTGCGTCGCAGCGCGTCCGGGGGTCCGCGAGCCCGAACTGGTCCGCCACCTCGAGGCTGCGGGCGAACTGGACCGCGGCCTCCTCGAACGCCAGGAGGCGCAGCGCGCGTTCGCCGGCGGCCCGGCAGTAGTGACTGGCTTTGTCCGCATCAGCCAGGGCCGCGCCCATATAGAAGTGGTGCGCCAGCTCGTTGACGTGGGTGTCCAGCTCGCCGGCATGGGCCCGCTCCGTGGCGGTGGCGATCTTGTGGTGGTAGCGGACCCGTCGCCCGCGCAGGAGCTCGCCGTAAATGGCGTCGCGCACGAGCGTGTGGGTAAAGAGGTAGCGGTCTCGGATGTCCTGCCCGACCCGGCGGAGCAGGCGCGACTCTTCGGCCCGGTCGAAGGCGTCAAGCCGCTGTTCCGCCGTCAGCTCGGCCGCCTCGGCCACAATGCCTGCCTCGAATTCCGCGCCCGCCACCGCCGCCGCCTGCAACAGGTAGATCACGTCCTCGGGCAGACGCGAGACGCGCCGCGCCACCAGCTCCCGGATGGCTTCGGTCGGGCTCAAGCTGGGCGGGACGGGCGCGTCGCCCTCCTCGCTCTGCTCGGCCTCGCGGTAGCCGAACTCGCGCAAGAGCTCATCGAGGAAGAGCGGGTTGCCGTCGGTGAGCCGGCAGAGTTGGGGCACGAGGTCCGCTGGGGCGTTCGTCCAGCCCTGCACCAGCTCTTCCACCGCGGCGCTCTGCAATCCCTGCAGGTGCACCGTCGCCACGGGGTAGACCGCCCGAAAGTCCGCCAGCATGGCGCGCAGCCGATGGTCAGGCGCTACCTCGGTGTCGATGAACACCCCGACGATACCGAGCTTGGCGTCATCCGTGCCCCGCAAGACGTGGCGGAGCAGCAACAAAGTCGGCTGGTCGGCGGCGTGCAGGTCGTCGATCACCAGCAGGATGGGGCCGCTCGATGACAGCTCGTTGAGCGCCGCCGTCACTGCCTCGAAGAAACGAAACCGCTCGCTCTCGGGATCGCCACCCTCATCCTCGAGCGTCGGCGCGTACTCGCGCAGGCGCAGCACCAGCCGGGAGAGCTCGCTGAGCTGCCAGTCGGGCATGCGCGAAATGCGGTCCGCCGAGAGGGTCTGGAAGTAGCGCCCGAGCGCCTCCGCGAAGGGTTGGAACGGCGCCACCGGATCCTCGTCGCACCGGCCCCACAGGACCAGCGCGCCGTGCGACTCCGCGGCGCGCGCCAACCCGGCGACGAGGCGCGTCTTGCCGATACCGGGATCGCCGTCGACCAGCATGAGCCGGCCGGCACCCTGGCGCACCGACGTCCACCAGTCGCCCAGGAGCGCGGACTCCCCGGCCCGGCCGACCAGCGGCCCTTCCCGCCGGGAGGCGGGCACCCGGACCTGGTAGCCGGGCGGTGCCGCCTCGTCGGTGAGGGGGACGGTGGCTCTTTCGGGCGGGATCGCAAAGTCGAGCGCGGGCTCCTGGGCCAGGATGGCGCGCTCCATCCAGGTCACGTCGTGCCCCGGCTCGATCCCCAGCTCGGCCACCAGAATGGACCGCAGATCCTGGAACACCCGCAGCGCCTCCGCCTGGCGGCCCGAGCGGTAGAGCGCCAACATGCGCTGCGACCACAGCCGCTCGCGCATCGGGTTGGCGCTCGTCAACGACTCCAACTCGCCGGTCATGGCCTCGTGCCGGCCGAGCGTCAGCTCCGCGTCGATCCTCATCTCGCTCGCCGAGAGCAGCAGTTCCTCCAGCCGGCGTGCCTCCGCCCGGGCGAACGGCTCGTCGCGGACCTCGCTGTAGGCCGTTCCGCGCCAGAGTCCTTCCGCCTCGGCGAGCAGCCGGATGCACTCGCTCGGGCGCTGTCGGGCCAGCTGCCTCCGCCCCTCCGCCACCAGACGTTCGAGCCGGACGGCGTCGGTCACCTCCGCGGGGACCTCCATGACGTAGCCCGGGGCCCTCGTGACAATGAGGTCCTCGGGCGCGCCGGCGTCGCGCAGGCGCTTGCGGAGGCGCGAGATCGTGGAGCGCAGGGCGATCTCGGCCCCGGGCCCATCGTGGTCGCCCCACAAAGAGTCGACGAGGCGGTCCACCGAGACGATGATCTGGCGATCGATGAGCAGCCGGGCGATGAGCGCCCGCGCCTTCACTCCCCCGATGTCGATGGGGGTTCCGTCCCACGCGACCTCGACGGGACCGAGCACCCGGATCTCCAGTCGCCCCGGCTCACTGCTCGCCATCACTCAGCGCTCCGACGTCGCGGCCCAGTGGTGCCGTTCACGAACTGGCCGGTTCCTCGACCTGGTGGGGATGCTCCCGGCGGAAAGCCCGCACCGTGTAGCCCGTCACCACCGTGTCCCGGGACGCGCGGACCGAGGCGCTCCGGGGCAGGTTCAGGATCGGCCCGAGCTCGCCGACATAGCTACCCGGCTCCGTGCGGGAGAGCAGTTCAACGCCGCCATCGAACAGCTCGCGGTACACCTCGAGCTGCCCTGCCTCGACTCGGTAGATCAATTCGCCCCGTTCACCCTGACGGAACAGGATCTCTCCGGCCGCGAGGACGACCTCTTCGGGAAGCCGGTCGGCGTCCGAGAAGTTGGGGGCCAACTCAATCACCCGGTCGGCCAGCTGGCTCACCCGGTCGTCGTGCGTCGAGATCACCACGATGCGGCCGGGGCTGGCCAATTCCCGCATCAGGCGGAGAATACCTTCCACCTGAATGTGATCGAGGTGGGCCGTCGGCTCGTCGGCCAGGAGTAGGGGGGGATCGTGCACGAGCGCACGGGCGATGGCCACCCTCTGCTGCTGGCCGCCGGACAATTGGGCTGGGCGGTGCTGCCTGCGTTCGTCCAGCCCGACCCGGCCCAGCAGCTCGTTGGCCCGCGCCTTGGCCGCCTGCCGTGAGGAGCCGGCCAGGCGCATCGGTACGACGACGTTGCCGCGGGCCGTCAGGCTGGCGATCAGATTGAAGGCCTGGAAGACGACACCCACCGTGTGGCGCCGGTACTCGGACAACGCGGGGCCGCGCAGCTCGTTGACGACGATGGACCCGAACTCGATTTGTCCACGGGTTGGGGTCAGTAACCCTGCGAGGCACGACAGGAGCGTCGTCTTGCCGCAACCCGACGGACCGAGCAGCACCACCAGCTCGCCGTCGTGGGCCCTGAAACTGAGCCCGTCGAGCGGCTTGATGACGTAGCCGCCGGAGTCGAAGGCGACCGTCAGGTCCTCGACCAGAAGATCTTCGCTCATCCGAAAGCCGTGGCGGGGTCGGCACCGGTGACGCGGCGCAACGTCGAGACGCTGGCGATCACGCCGACCGTCACGGCAACCAGCGGCAACACCAGGCGGGCGGCGGACGTGATGTCGATGGGCTGGGCGAAGAGCCGCCCCATGAAGAGTGACAGGACCTCAGCCAGGACGGCGGCGAACAGGGTGACCACCACCGCCTCCAGGACGAGGCTGAGGAACAACGACCGGGACGAGGACCCCAGCGCCTTCAGCACCGCGAAGTCACGTTTCCGCTCCAGTGCAGCCACGTAGAGCATGGACGCGACGATGGCCGCGGCAATGAGCCACATGAGCGAGCGCGTGTTGTCGATGGAGGTCACGGCGCTCCCCAGGGCCGTCACTGTGTCCGTGACCACCGCCGACGGAGTGAGGACCACCAACCCGGCCGGGACATGTGCCGGCGTGCCCGTGGTCGCCACGGCGGTGATCAGCGCTCTTCCGCCGATGACCGCCCGCTGCACCGTCACCAGCGGCATGTAGACGATGGGGACCCCTCCGTCCATGGTGCGGCCGTCGACCACTCCGACGACTTCGTACGGATGCCCGCCGAGCTCCAAGACGCTGCCGACCTGCGCGTGCATCTTGGAGTCGACGACTGCCTGGTCGCGTCCAGCCAACGCTCGGCCCGAGACGACCTGGGGACTCCCGAGCCCACCCGGTTGCACCCCCATCAGATTGACCGTCTGGGGCGCCGTCGATCCGTTGACAAGGACCACCTGCTCGGGCGCGAACAGCACCGGGGACGCGCGCTGGACGCCGGGCTCATGACCTACGGCGACTGCGGCGGCGGCGGGGAAGGCCGCGAATGCAGTCAGTCGTCCGTGTGCGGAGGGCGCCATGACCCACGAGGTGGCACCGACCGAATCGACCGTCGAGGCCACTTCGGCGTGGAAGCCGTCGGCCAGCCCGCTCAGACCGAGCGCCAGCGCGAGGACGAGCCCGACCCCGACGACGGCGATGAGGAACTGCCGGGCCCGGAACCACAGGTCGGCAAACGTGACCGCCAGCATTCATCCACCCACTCTCGCCACCTCGGGAGATCCGGCGAAACTCTAATGCTGCGCGCCCCGGACGCGCCCCGCCCTCTACCTGACGCCCGCGTCAGGCATCGGCATGCGGGTGTTGACGGCTAGCCGGCCAGCGCGGCCAAACGTACGAAGAGCGACTGCACCAAGAGGGTCTCGTTCGGATTCCGCGGCAGTGCCTCCGCCGTCTCGGTGATGAGCCCCACCGCCTCGGTGGCGCTGCGGACATCCGGATCGCCCACGACAACGTCGCGACTCGCCGACCGGACGACGCGCCCGCGGTACGCCCGGGCCAGCACGCCGAGTCCGGCCCGTAAGGCGTCGGTCCGGAAGCGACGCTCCTCACGCTGATGCTGGTCGACGATCTCCTTGCGGCCCGGCAGCCCGCGCTCGCCCATCTCCTTGGCGGCCGCGGTGAGCGACTCGATCTCCCGGGCGTGGGCCGCGCGGAGGGGCTCCACGGCGCGGTCGGCCGAGTCCAGCACACGCCGGGTCAAACCTGCTGCGGTCATGCCGGCCGCGCCCAGCTCGTCAGGGACCGACGTCCACAGAGCGACGCGGGCGGCGACGTCGGGATCGTCGACCATGACGCGGGCCCGCTCGGGATTGCCACCGGCGCTGTCCGCCACCACCGCCGCCATGTCCGCCGTCACGCCGGACTCGGTCAGCCACTGCACCAGGTCGGCCCGCGGCACCGGAGGGAAGTCCACCTCGACGCAACGGCTCGCAATGGTCACCAGGTCGGGCGTGACGTCGTCGGCGAGCAGTACGAAGACCGTGTCACCCGGTGGCTCCTCCAACGTCTTGAGCAGGACCGGTGCACGGTCGAGCACAAGGTGCACGTCGAGGATGACGATCACCTGGCGCGCCGCGTGCAGCGGGCGCCGCTGCGCCAGCGTGACCACTTGGCGCAGGGTCTCCTTCGACACCGACGCACCGCTACGGCGCACGATATGCAGGTCCGGGTCGGTGCCGGCCAGAGCCGCCCGGCAGGTGGCGCACACGCCGCAGCCGCCCTCGGGGCACAAGAGCGCGGCCGCGAACCCGTGGGCGGCGGCGAGCCCGCCGTTCCCGGGCGGCCCGCGGAACAGGTAGGCGTGCACGGGGTTGGCCGCCGCGGCGCGCAGCGACTCGACCGCCGCGTCCTGCGACACCACCCCGGCGAAGAGCTCGGGGGCCGGACGGTCTGCTGTCATCGGCGCCCACCGGGCGCGTCACCCAGTCGCGCGCGCACGGAATCCAGAATATGCGACGTCAGTTCGGCGACCTCCATGGTCCCGTCGACCACGATCCAGTGTGCGGGATCTTCTGCCGCCTGGGCCACGAACCCATCCCGGACGCGCCGGGCGAAGTCCGCCCCGAGGCGCTCCAGCCGATCGGCCTTGCCTCGGCCGCCAGCGGCGAGACGCGCCGCCGCGACGTCGACGCTCACGTCGACGAAGATCGACAGGTCCGCGGCCAGGCCGCCAGTGGCCCAGCGGATCAGCTCCCCCAACGCGGCCGGATCGAGCCCCTGGCCGTACCCCTGGTAGGCAACGGTCGAGCCGGCGTAGCGGTCGCTGACCACCCACTCGCCTGCGTCCAACGCCGGCTCCAGGACGAGGGCGACGTGCTCGGCCCGGTCGGCTGCCATCAACAGCGCCTCGGCCCGGGGCGATGGCGGGGATGCGTCCGGGGCCAGCAGCAGCTCGCGTAGCCGGGCCCCGATAGGGGTGGCACCGGGCTCGAAGGTCAGCCGGGCCCCGAGGGCCCCGGCCAACGCGTGGGCCTGGGTGGATTTGCCAGAGCCGTCAATGCCCTCGAGCGCGATCAGGCGACCCCGGGCCGGCATCTCAGAACGGTTCGGTCGGTGCAGCCTTCTTGGCGCCGGCGGCCTTTTTCGCCGCCGTCTTCTTGGCCGCTGACTTCTTGGCCGGGGCCTTCTTCGCTGCCGCCTTCTTCTTGGCCGGCGCGGCCTTCTTGGCCGCCTTCTTCTTGCGAGTCGAGGGGCCGGCGGCCCGGCGCTCGCCCAGCAGTTCGGACGCGCGCTCCATGTCGATGGACTCCACGGCATCGCCCTTGCGCAGGCTGGCGTTGGTGGTGCCGTCGGTCACGTAGGGGCCGAAGCGGCCCTCCTTGACGACGACGGGCAGGTTGGTGGTCGGGTCGGTGCCCAGCTCGCGCAGTGGCGCGGCCGACGCCCGGCCCCGGCGCTGCTTGGGCTGCGCGAACAGCGCCTGCGCCTCCGGGAGGGTCACGGTCAACAGCTGCTCTTCGCTCCCGAGGCTGCGCGTGTCGGCCCCGCGCTTGAGATACGGGCCGAACCTCCCGTTGTGGGCCACCACGTCCTCGTCCGTCTCGGGGTCCGTGCCGATGACGCGCGGGATCTGCAACAACTGCAGTGCTTGCTCCAGCGTCAACGTGGTCGGCTCCATGGAGGAGAACAGCGACGCCGTACGCGGCTTGTCGGCGCCCTCCACCACCTCGCCCACTTGGACGTAGGGGCCGAATCGCCCGGCCTTGACCTGAATGTCGAGCCCGCTCTCGGGGTGGGTGCCGAGCACCCGGTCATTGGAGGGCGCGGCGAGGATCTCCTCGGCCCGCTCGATCGTGAGCTCGTCGGGGGCCGTGTCGTCGGGGATGGAGGCCCGGTCCTCCCCGCGCTGGAGATAGGGGCCGTAGCGGCCGACGCGCGCCACAATCGGCTCGCCGTCGCTCCCGTGGCCCAGCGGGATGGAGTTGATCTCGCGGGCATCGATCTCACTCAGGTGCGTCGCCACCGAGGCCTTGAGCCCGACCACCTCGACCTCGTCGCCGTGCCCGTTGCCTGCGCCGGGCCCCGCCGTGCCGAAGTAGAAGCGCGTGAGCCACGGCAGGGCCTCCTCGCGCCCGGCGGCGATCTCGTCGAGGTCGTCCTCCATCGACGCCGTGAAGCCGTAGTCGACCAGGTCGCCGAAGTAACGCTCCAACAGCCCGACCACTGCGAAGGCGGTGAAGCTCGGGACGAGCGCCGTCCCCTTCTTCCACACGTAGCCGCGGTCGAGGATGGTGGCGATGACACTGGCGTAGGTGGACGGGCGCCCCACACCGAGCTCCTCCATGGCCTTGACGAGCGAGGCCTCGGTGTAGCGGGCCGGCGGCTGGGTGGTGTGCGAGCCGGCCTCGAACGTGCTGCCCTCGACCACGTCGCCCACGGCCAGCGCCGGGAGCACGACCTCGCGGTCGGCCAGCTCGGCATCGGGGTCGTCCTCGCCCTCGACGTAGGCGCGCAGGAATCCCGGGAAGGCGATGACGCGGCCACTCGCGGAGAACTCGGCCTCCTGTCCCTGAGCCGCCCCCTCGGGCACCTCGGCCGTCAGGCGGATCTGCGCGCTGGTCCCGGTGGCGTCGTTCATCTGGGAGGCCACCGTGCGCTTCCAGATCAACTCGTACAGGCGGAGCTCGTCCCCCGACAGCTCGCGGCCGGCCTGCTCGGGCGTCCGGAACGTCTCGCCGGAGGGGCGGATGGCCTCGTGGGCCTCCTGCGCGTTCTTGACCTTGCGCTCGTAGCGGCGCGGTGCGTCGGGGACGTAGGCATCGCCGTACATCTCTCGGGCCTGCGTCCGGGCTGCGGTGAGCGCCTGGTCCGAAAGTGTCGTCGAGTCGGTCCGCATGTAGGTGATGAAGCCCTGCTCGTAGAGGCGCTGGGCCACCTGCATGGCGCGCTGCGCGCTGAAGCGCAGCTTGCGACCTGCCTCCTGCTGCAGCGTCGAGGTCATGAACGGAGCTGCGGGAGAGCGGCGGAAGGGCCGCTCGGTCACCGCGCTCACCGTGAAGGAACGGCCGACCAGAGCGGAGGCGACCGACGTCGCCTCCTCCTCGCCGAGCACCCGCACGTCGCTCTTGCCCGTCCGCTCTCCGTGGTCGTCGAAGTCCTTGCCGGTGGCAATTGTGGCGCCACCCAGCCCCACGAGCGCGGCGCCGAAGCCCGACGCGGCGGCGGCGTTGGTGAAGGTGCCGTCGACGCCCCACCAGGTGGCGGAGCGGAAACGCATACGGGCCCGCTCGCGCTCGACCACCATGCGGGTGGCGACGCTCTGCACCCGCCCGGCGGACAGCCGTGGCATGACCTTGCGCCACAGGACGGGCGACACCTCGTAGCCGTACAGGCGGTCGAGGATCCGGCGCGCCTCTTGCGCGTCCACCAGCCGGCGGTCGAGGTCGCGCCACTCGTCGACGGCGCGGGCGATGGCGGCCGGCGTGATCTCGTGGAACACCATCCGCTTGACCGGCACGGTCGGCGACAGCACCTCGGAGAGATGCCATGCGATCGACTCCCCCTCGCGGTCCTCATCCGTGGCGAGATACAGCTCGTCCGCGTTCTTCAGCAGTTTCTTGAGGTTGGCCACCACCGACTTCTTCGGCGAGGACACCACATAGAGCGGTTTGAACCCGTTGTCCACGTCCACCCCGAGCCGCGCCCACGACTCGCCCTTGTAGGCGGCAGGAACCTCGTCGGCGCCGCGCGGCAGGTCGCGGATGTGGCCGATCGATGACTCCACAATGAAGTCGGGGCCCAGCATGCCGCCGATGGTGCGGGCCTTGGCGGGGGACTCCACAATGACGAGGGCCTTACCCACGGCACACCCCATGGGGCAGCGGTCGGTGGGCTGAAAGGGTGGGCATGATCACGTCAGAGTGCGGGTCCGCCACCCCACCTGTCAAGGGCGGGGTCCTCGACCAGGGCGGCGGCAGAGCGGTTCGCTATAGGCCTGAGCAGGTCAATCGACCGGCGCAACAGCTGCCGCGGCCGGCGCCGAATCGGCCGAGTCGGCGTCCATGGCCTCGGAACCCCGCTTGGAGAAGGCGAGCGCGGCCAGCAGGACCACCAGGGCGACGCCGGCGATGGCGAGGCGGGCACCCGTGTGGTGCCGCAAGCTGATCACCGCGGGCAGGATGAGCAACGAGACCAGGTTCATGACCTTGATCATGGGGTTGAGCGCCGGTCCGGCCGTGTCCTTGAACGGGTCACCCACCGTGTCCCCGATGACGGCGGCCTTGTGGGCCTCCGAGCCCTTGCCCCCTTCGTTGCCGTCCTCGATGTACTTCTTCGCGTTGTCCCACGCACCACCCGAGTTCGACAGCGTGTTGGCCAGGAGCTGGCCCGTCAGGATGGTCCCGGCCAGGAAGGCGCCGAGGGCCAGATAGTTGATGCCGAAGCCCACGATCACCGGCGTCAGGATGGCCAGCAGCGCCGGGGTGGCCAGCTCGCGCTGGGCCGCTGCGGTGCAGATGCTGATGACCCGCCCGTACTCGGGCTTCTCGGTGTAGTCCATGATGCCGGGGTGTTCGCGGAATTGGCGCCGCACCTCGAGCACGACGGTGCCGGCCGAGCGACCGACGGCGCGGATGGCCAGGGACGAGAACAAGAAGGCGATCGAGCCACCGATGAGGAGGCCGATGAACGTCGTCGGATTGGCCACGTTGATCTGAATGATCGAGAACAGCTTGGCTCCCGTCGCGTGCAGGCTCGGGAGCTGCTCACCGATCGTCTCAATGAAGGAGGCGAAGAGTGCAACCGACGCAATGACGGCGGATCCGATGGCCACGCCCTTGGTGATGGCCTTGGTGGTGTTGCCCACGGCGTCGAGGCTCACCATGACCCGCTCGGCCTCACCGGTGAACTCGCCCGACATCTCTGCGATGCCCGCCGCATTGTCCGACACCGGACCGAAGCTGTCCTCGGAGACGACCATGCCGGCAGTGGCCAGGAGGCCGATGCCGATCAGAGCCACCAGGTAGAAGGTCAGCTCGATGTTGCCGTCACCCAGCCCGATGGCCACGCCGATGGCGATGGCGATGGCGATGATGGCCCAGACGGAGGACTCGAGACCGATGGAGATGCCCGCCAGCACCGTGGTGGCCGGACCGGTTCGTGCCGATGCGGCGATCTCCTTGACCGGCCCGCGCTCGGTCGAGGTGAACTGTTCGGTGATCTGGCTGGCGACCAGCGACAGGATGACTCCGGTCAGCACGGCGTAGAACACCTTGAGGTCGTGCACGTAGTACTGCGCCACGAAGAAGGCGCCGATCACCGTGAGCACGGCAGCGAGCCAGAAGCCGCGGTTGATCGGGGCGAGCGCGTTGCGATCCTTGGTGCGGGCCCGC
>Ga0182024_10013427_pt1 | contig 15994 bp, 10 predicted proteins | sample P32metaG_FD_120480 | JGI IMG/M metagenome (GOLD analysis project Ga0182024, IMG submission 120480) | Permafrost microbial communities from Stordalen Mire, Sweden - P3-2 metaG (Illumina Assembly) | ecosystem: Environmental > Terrestrial > Soil > Wetlands > Permafrost | place: Sweden: Stordalen... | reverse complement strand
CGACTACGATGCCCTGCTCGAAGCCGCCAGTGATGCTTGGTGCAAAGTCTGCCTCGCTCCGCAAAACATCCGCTCCCTATGCGCCACGCCTTACGCGGTTAATTCATAGGATGCGTATTATTTGGGTCGAGCGGCGATTCGGGCGCGATTACCTTTGGCGGATTGCGTGAAAGATCACGAACATTGAGGAACGCACGACGGACAGGAAGCGGGGTTTGTGTGCACTGCGTGCCATGACGCGATCATGGGCATGCATCCGAGCGAGGCGGATAAGTTCGAGGTGTTTCGATAATTAAAAAAGCCGGCGATGCCCTCGCCGGCTTTGTGAGATTCAAATCGATATAACACCCTCACCTGCCCTCTCCCGGAGGGAGAGGGTTTTAATTATTACGCTTTGCCGGCCATAGCTTCGGCGAGGATTTTGCTGGTACTGGGGCGCATGATGCGGGGGTCGACTTGCTCGCCTTTCAGCAGCGTGTTGCGGACGTCTTTGCCGGAGATGAACACAGGCTTTTCATCTTTGTGGCTGTCCATGAGGTCGACGCGGCCGACGGAATCGTAGTAGGCGGCGAAGCCGACTTTGACCGGTTTGATTTTCAGATCGCCCTTGAGCTTGTCGAACATTTCCTGGGCGTCGAAATCACCCCAGATGGGCTTGCCATCGTGGTAGGGAGCGTCGGCGTGTTTGCGGCCGATGACGATGTCGGTAATGCCGAAGTTCTGACGGTAAATGGAGTGCATGATGGCTTCCTTCGGACCGCCGTAGAACATTTTGATATCGACGCCGAGCAGAATGACGCGATCGGGGACGCTTTCCTTGCGCGGTGCCCAGAGGGATTGATCACTGTCGCCTTCGCCCAAGCCGCGCTTGTCGATCAATGCTTCGTACGTTTTCATGCGGACATCGGCTTTGACGTCGTCGCCTTTGGTTTCGCCGATGAGCGGATTCAAGACAGCGCCGGCGTTGTGACCATCGCGGAGCAGTTTTTCCAGGCCATAGACCAGCGCGTATTCGTGGGCGCGATGCAGCGGGTTGCGGGTTTGAAATGCGACCACACGGTTCCAGCCTTTGCCGGCCAGGAGCTTGCGGACTTCGCGCGGCGACAAAACGTATTTGCCGAAAGCGGGATTTTTAGGTTGCGGCAGGACGCGGATTTTGCCGCCGAGCAGATGCGTATTGTCGGCGTCGCCTTTCAGGACCATGTCGGCGCCGGGATGGTCGGTGCGATCGGTGAGATAGACCGATTTGATGCAGCGGGGCTTATCCCACTCGAAGATGTCGGTGATGTCGAGAGTGGCCACGATGTCGCCTGCGGAATTGGTGAGCGCGACTTTTTGTCCCTTTTTCAGGGAGGCGGCCAATTCCTTGGGGACGGGGAGCGAAAGCGGAATCGTCCAGGCGTAGAGCTTGCCACCCGACTCGATCACGGATTCGTCCAGCACACGGTTGAACGTGGCGGAATCCATGGGGCCGGTGGTGGGACTTAGCGTGCCATCGCCCCAGCGATAAAGAGTCGAGAGGTCGGCATCGGACACGGGCACTATGGGCAGCTTGGCGGCTTCGGCCTTGAAGGCAGCCGCTTCGTCGGCCGGCACGGTCAGGTTCACAGGTTCGGATAATCCGCCATGGGGTGGAATCAGATCGGGCATTGCTGGATGTTCCTTAGAGAGTTTAGGTCTGGTGGAATTGTTGAAGGTTTGATGGGGAACAGTATAGAAATCTTGCGCTCAGGCGCAAAGAGTGCTAGCAGATGGGAGGGGTTTAAAATCGATCATGGTTGAAATTGGCCGATTGATTGGCAGTTCTCTCGACTGACACAGTCGGGCTATAGGCGTTTGTGGATTTGGACAGTCGGACTATGTATGCAAGCTGAGTCAAATTGATCTGTGCCAGCCGCCGAATTCTTGGTAATTATCCCGCTGGCAAAAGTGCCGTTTTTCAGGGGTTCCCGCGCGCTTGGAGTCCCTGCGCGGACTGGGAATATTCACAGCAAGGAAGCTGTTTATGAAAAGCTGGATGTTGCGACTTGGAGCGCTGGCGGTTGTGTCGGGCCTGGGATGTTTTGGCGTAATGATTGCCCAGCATCGTTGGGCGACACAGGATGCGCCTCCGCCCGATTGGAGTCAGCCGCCTGTTAATGCCGAGGCCGTCGCGGCGATGAATGGCGAACATGCCGCCGGTGATCGGTATGTGCATCCAGTTGATGCGGGAGCGCCAGAAGTTGCTGCCGCGCCTACTCGACCAACCGAGATACCGGCTGCTAGCGCTGATCGACCGCCGGTTGATCCCTTCCAAGGAATCAGCCAAACAAGCTTGGGGAGTAATTATCGAAATAGCAGCGCGGATGACCGGAACGCAACTGACAGCAATGCGGACAAGCATAGCGCTGCCGAGCGCGTCGTCCCGGCGGGTTATGAACAAAACGCGCCGCCGGATGGTGATTCGGCCGGCGCCAATAATTCGGTCGGTAGGAATCCGTTCAGAACGGGAAATACCGGCGATCGAACTGCCGAGACAGAACCGCGGCGACTGGAGGCGGACCCGAGTGCTGCACCGCTGACTTCCGATCCGTCGATGAGCCGCAATGCATTGCGTGGCGGTGTTCCTGCAGCGGCGGAAGCGGGAGCAGATGCTGGGCAATCGACTCGATCGATTCCCGACGCTGCGAACGATTTACATGTGGACAACGGTGCCCGAAAGGTAAGCGGCATTGCCGCGGCCACCGGTTCGGTGGAAGCGGTGAATGACGCGGCACAAAACGGTGCAGCGGCGATAGGAAATCGCTACGGCGGCCCGAGCGCTATGCCAAACGGAGCTGGCGATTATCGGCAGCAATCATCGGCAGGCGATTTAAGATCGCTGAGCGATTCGCAAATTCCCAACGAAGCACGATCGCTCAGCAGCGCCAGGAATATCGACAGTGCGGATGCAGCACTGGCGCGCGGGATGCCTGGCGGCCCATCAACAAGCAGTGGAAGTTTGTCGGCTGGCAATTTGCCAAACGGAATCGCGGATCGCGGAATGCCGGCGAGTGTACCTATGAATAATCTTGCTTCCGTGGGAAGTCTGCCCATGGGCACCGGATTTCCAAGCGCGACGGGAGGCACAGTTGATCCGACGGCAAGCAGCGTGAATACGGAAGGGTTCGGCAAGCCGGGAGATAAAAAGCTGGAAGGTGCACAGACGCCTAGCGTGACGATTGAAAAAGTGGCTCCACCGGAAATTCAGGTGGGCAAGGAAGCGACGTTTCAAATTGTGGTCCGCAATACCGGGCCGGTGCTGGCCGATGACGTCCAGGTGACCGATGCTGTTCCGCAGGGGACGCGGCTGGTGAACACGACGCCGAAAACAAGTTTGGGACCGCGGGGCGAAATTGTTTGGAAAGTTGGGGACATGAAGCCCGGCGAAGAATCGAAACTGCAGGTGCACGTGATGCCGCTGGAGGAAGGGGAAATTGGCAGCACCGCGGTGGTGCAATTTCGGTCGGCGGCATCGGTACGAACCGTGGCGACGAAACCGGAATTGGTTTTGGAGGTGAACGCGCCGCAGCAAGCGATGATCGGCAGCGACGTAAAAATGCAAATCAAGCTGAGCAACCCCGGAACCGGCGTGGCAAGCAAAGTCGTGCTATCGGCAAAAGTGCCGCCGAATTTTCAACATCCGGCCGGTAATGAATTGGAGTTCGAAGTTGGCGAATTTCGTCCGGGGGAGACTCGGGATTTAGATCTGACGCTGCATGCGGTCCAAGCGGGAGCGGGGGCGATAACGCTGGCGGCACAAGGGGACGCCAGCTTGCACGTGGAAAAGGCGGCCAACATTGAAGTGGTGGCGCCCCGACTGGAAGTGAAGCTTGCCGGCCCGGCAATGCGCTATTTGGATCGGCAGGCAAAATACACGGTGTCGGTCAGCAATCCGGGGACGGCTGCGGCCCGCGACATCACACTGACCACCCATTTACCACAGGGAATGCAGTTCGTCGAGGCATCGGATTCGGGTCAATACAACGCCGGCACGAATAGTGTGATGTGGGGCTTGGACGAATTGCCGCCGGGACAAAGCGGGAACGTCACGCTGACAGCGCTAGCCAAAGAAGCGGGCGACCAAAAATTCCACAGCGAAGTGAAGGGGGCAGGTGGACTTACGGACGGAACCGACCAGATGACGGTTGTGGAAGGCGTGGCGGCAGTGAATTTCACAGTGGCGCATCTTGAAGATCCGGTCGAAGTGGGCGGCAATGCGACGTATGAGATTCACATCGTCAATCAGGGATCGAAGGCGGCCAACCGGTTGCAAGTGGTGGCCGTGATGCCGCCGGAAATCAAACCGGTTAGCGGCGACGGGCCTTCGAAGCAAGCCATCGAAGGGCAGAAAATTGCATTTGAACCGCTGGCGCGGTTGGCACCGAAGGCGGATATTACTTACCGGGTGGTCGGGCAGTGTTTATCGCCGGGTGATTTGCGCGTGCAAGTGCTGCTGCAAACCGACGACATGGCCAAGCCGGTGATCAAAGAGGAAGGGACGCGGGTTTATAAAGACTAGGGGCGAGATTCGCGAATTCCTAGTTGCCAACCACCACTCCGCTGCCGCGGCTGAAATCGAAGAACGTACTAAACGGGAGCACAGCGTATAGGCCGCGGGTGAAATACAGGTTCACCAGATCGTCGACCATTAGGATCGGCGTCTTGGGAACCATGACGATGTCGCTGTCGTCGAGCCAGATTTCGCCGCATGGGCACGGCTGACGGTTCATCAGCATGGTGCTTTGCATGTGAACGACCGTGGCCATGAGACGCCAATCGTCGCCGCGGCGGAAAATGGCAATCTCACGCAAATTGGCGCCGATTTTCCAACTGCCGGCCAAGCTGATGGCTTGCATCAGCGTTGTCGGGCCTTCCATCGAGTAGCGGCCCGGTGTGTTGACTTCGCCAAAGACGTACACATAGCGCGGGGCGCGCTGAGTGAGGATGGGTGTGACTTCGACGCCTTCGATGCCCAATTGTTCCTTGTAGCGGAGGTCGATTTCCATCTTCAGTTCATCGAGCGTAAGACCTTGGGCAGGAATGTTGTTAAGACCCGGCAGATCGATCGTGCCCTGCGGAGTGACTTTTGCCGAGCGTCCCTGTCCTCCAACTCCTGCGCGATTATCGACGGTGGCTCGCAAGTCGTCTAGTTTTGTATTTACTTTGATCGGAGTGACGGTGATTGAGGGAAGCTTGTAGAATTTGGAATACGACTGGTCGAGTTTTTCGCGCAATTCCAGCACGGTCATGTTGGCTGCCCGCACTTCGCCTAATAGACGGAGAGTGACGGTGCCATCGGGTTGAACCACGAGTTCGCGATTCAAATTGGAATCGGTGAACGATTCGACTTGGATGACGTCGCCGACGTTAAGTTTGTAGGGTTCAGTTTGAACGTCACGGGTGAGGCGGTAGACGCATTCGAGCTGATCGTCGACTCGCAAGCGGTAAATTGGGACGTGCTGTTCGCGCCAATGGCCCACGTATTCGCCCTGAGCGTATGCTTGCCAATCGATGGGTCCCATGTTTTTCCAGCCGCAAATATGGTGACCGCAATCGCAACAGCCGTAGGGTCCGCTCATGGCGCAGTCGACGCCCATAATGGGGCATGGGGCGGCGGGTCCGAGCGCTTGGCAAAGTTGGATGGCGGTGGCCGTATGCGGGGCGGGGATGGCTTGTAAATCGGAAGTTGGAACTTGAATCCAATGCGGCGTGGCGGATGAATCGAAATCTGATACCGCGACGTTTGAATCCGCCGATTGTTGGGAAGGTGATGTCTTCGCCACGGAAACAAGGCGGGGATGCGCATTGTTGGCCGAGATCCTAAATAGACATGCCAGCATGGCGAGGAACGCGATGGACGCCAGGATCGCAAAACGCGATTTAATTTTTTTTCTAAGTTTCATGGGTGCTGGTGCTCACTCATTACTTCAGCCAGGACCAAAAGCCGCTTTTGGGTTGCGGTTTGGCAGCGACCGCGGGTGTGGATGCATCTGGCGCGGTGGAATCTTTGGAGTCGGACTTCGACATTACGGAATTTAACGAAGACGGGCTGGCGGGTGCGGCGTCGGCGACCATGGAATTCGTGGTGGCAAATGACGACGGATCAAGCCATTGGATGGGATACTTCATTCCGGCGGCGGGGTAGCCGGCGGATTGCAAGCGAGCGACGGATGCCTGGGCTTGCTGGCGGGCTTCGGCGGCTTTGGCGGGTTCGTTTAAGCGGTCGCAAACCGCGGCCAAGTTTTGCCATTCCGTGGGGCCGCCGGACATTGCCACGGCGTGCTGGAGCGCTGATTGGGATTCGGGCAACCGGCCAAAATGCGCGAGCAAAACGCCCAGCTCGTTGGCGGCCATGAAGTTTTTGGGTTCGACCATGAGCGCGGCCTGATGATAAACCACGGCCTTGGCCTCGGCGATTTGTTCCGGTGGCCCGTGCATTTCGTGGGGCACCGTGCAGATTTTTCCCAGACCGTGCAAGGCCAGCGAAGCCACCGGCTGATCGGCGCCGGCAGCCGCTAATTGTTCCTGCGCATACGTCAGGTACATTCGCTGCGCCTGAAGTGCGGTGATATGGTCGAGAGGACTGTCTTTTAAAACCGGCGTGTGATGCGAGTCGACGAGCAAGCGGAAGTTCAAATCGGTTTCGAGCTGGCCGGTGGGCGGGACGAAATCGTTCACTTCCTGAAGGGCCCGCAAGCCGGCGTTTAGCGCGCGGGTATGAGCGTTCGTATTGTGCTGGGCGTCGAGGGCCTCGGTAAGGATGCGTAAGGCGTCGATGAATTCTGCACGGGCCGAATACATGGCGCCGCGTTCAGCTAGATTAAAACCGGAGCGTGCGGCTTCTTCGGCGCGGGCACAAATGGCGGCCATTTCAGGCGATACTTTGCTGGGACCCCAAGGAAGCATTGAACTTGCGGCAGAAAGTTCGGCCGGCTCAGTTGGAGCAGGTGCGGCGACTTCCACTGCGACAGGCGCAGTGACTGGCTCCGGTTGGCTGGTTGCCAGAGGAACAGTTTTTTCTACTGGCTCGGGTGTTAGCTTGAAAACGTCAGGGGAAGTGGGATTGGAAGAATGCAAATCTGAATCAGGACGAACCGCTAGCTCGGCAGCATCCGGAATGATGGTGGGTTTGGGCTCGGACGTGAATGGGTTGCACGTTGGATTATTCGTTGACGCCGTTTTCTCGGATGAAGCCGTATTGTCTGACGAAGACGAGGGAGTATTGTTGACATCGTCCGGAGAATTGAGGGCATCGGCCAACTCTGCTATGCGACTACGGCGGCTGGAATCAGAAGCAGGTGAGGAATCCGCGGTCTTTTCGCAAGGGATGTCCGTGGCGGAAGCAAGGCAAAGACGGTCGTTTGTGAATTTAGCCCAGAGGGCCAGCGGCGGGGCTTCATGCTCCACCGGCTGCACTTTGGAATTTGCCGGCGAAGCAAATTGCGAGATCGGCGGCGGACTCGCTTCGGGCGCGGAATCCTGGCTCGCGCAGCCAGTCGAGAAGACCAGCGCGAAAACGAGCGGCAGGAAGCCGCGCGCAGTGAGTCCGCGGGCACTACGGTCCATCATGGTGCAGAGGGTTCGTCCGTGACTTAACATCCGTGTCAGGCCGCAACAGCCGCAAGCATTGCAACTGTTCGGCTTTACATGACGAATCGGCCGCCTATAGCGATTGGATTCAGCAAACCAGCGGAATCGTCGTCGACCAACGATTTGCCCTGCCGGACAGCCGACACAAGCCGTTTTGCTTAGCCGGAAAACGGGCAGGTTTAGATATGTCTGCCCAGCAGGAAGAGTAAGCCCAGACGTTAGGGTTTTCCACAGATCTTTTTGCGAGCCGTGGAGCGATTATGGTCAAACCGGATGACACTACACCCGACTGACACCGTCGGGCTATATCGCGAGCTATTTTTTGAGGGTCGCGGGGAGCTTTCCGGCGGGACTTAGACCGGCGGTGTTCCAGGCTTGGGTAAGGCGTTCGCCGGCGGTGCGAACGATTTGTTCCCGCTTCATCGCTTTCATGCGCTGCGGGGCCACGGACGGTGTAATGGGTCCGTCATAGCCAATTTCGGCCAGCGATACCAAGATGGAAGGCAGATCGATTACCCCGGTTTCGCCGGGCAACAGGCGATCGGCATCTTCGCATTCAGCGGCCGATTTATCGGCGGGAGCGTCGGAAACAATCACCGAAATAATTCGATCGGCTCCGAGCTTGCGGACTTCGTCAAAATTGGCGCCGAGTTGGTGAAGTTGGAATAGATCGGCCACCACGCCTACGTTTGGCGTGCGGATCATGCCCATCATTGTTGCCAGGGCGTCGAACGAATGGATGAATTGAAAGGCTCGATCTTTTCGCAGTTCCGGATTAGATAGGATTTCCACGCCGAGCTTCATTTTCTTTTCGGCAAGGACTTCGCCCATTTCTGCCAGCCGGCGTCGATGGAATTCGAAATTTTCGTGATAAGGCCTTAAATCGTTCGCCGGTGCGATGCTGACGACAGCCCGCGATAAACCCAGGTCGGCGCCCAGCGAAAGTAATTCATCGATGGCGGGGCGGCCGGCTTTGTAAACGTCGTCGTCTTCGTCCCATATCCAGGGAAGGCGAAACGTGCCGAACTTCAAATGGGCACTATCGATCAACCGCCTGGCATGCGGCAAACCGTATGTTTTCACCGCCTGCTGGACTTCGATCAAGTCCACATCGATGCCTTTAAAGCCGTACGATAACGATAATTCGATAAGCTCGCTTTGCCGACCGGTAATATGTAGCGCAGCGGGACTAAGATTACGAAACATGCGCGCCTCTATGAACTTCCAAAATGCCCCGACAAGAAGCAGCGGACCGGCGACCCCACGGTACCACTGCGAACGAGCCAATCATCGAATAATTATTGCAAGTGGGCCACCAAAAATGAAGGGGCTAGCGATAGCGATTTAAGCTGCGCAGTTTAGGTTTTATTTATTTTTTCGATTTGCCAACATTGGGAACCTCGACGCCCAGAGCGGTTGCTAGTGCGATTTGATGATCTTGCTCGTCTATCAGTATTTCTCGAATGTGTTCGGCCATGGCGTACTCGCCAAGGGCCTCGCATTGGGAAACTCGGTCACGATAGTTGCGAATAGTCTCGTTTTCGTTGTCGAGATCGAATTTTAACATGTCGGTAGCCTTTTCCGACGTTTTCACGGGTTTGGGAGTTGTCGTCGGCATACCGCCCAGGTAATCGATTTGGTTCGCAATGATCAGGGCGTGGGCTAACTCTTCGCCGGCATGAACTTTCAATTCGTTCGCGATGTTCATGTACTGGGCGCCTTTGAGCACCTGGGAATAGATCACATAGGAAATAACCGCTTGGTACTCTCGGGAAAGATCTTCATTCAATAGGTCGATCAACTTTTCGCGAGAAATCGAAGCTGTAGATTCCGATTTGCTTTTGTTTTCGGCCATGGTCTATATTCCCTTCGTAATTAGTTAAATGACAAAACACGCAGCGGAGTTGATCGCATTTTGCGTGCCAACGGGCAATCCAAAGAACGCAGAACGACATATTCTAAGGGTTATCGTGCGTCCTGTGAATTGCCACGGGAGACGATAGAGATTGCTGGCGAATTGCTGTTGGGGAGCGCTCGGCTGGCACTGCGTGACTATCTTTCATTTATGACCCGACTGACATAGTCGGGCTATATAATACAGCGTTTTCCGCCGTGCCACTTTTAGAATCAGCTACTTTTATGCTCAGTCTGGCTTCAACATCTTCTATGCGGTGGCTCCAGCAGGTCGATACGCATTTGGAAGAAATCCTGATCGATCATGCGCATTGCGAGAAGAAGGCCGCAGGGACTGCGCTGAATTTGATTTTCGCTTATGTCGATCGAACTCCGTTGTGCCGGGAACTGGCTGAGATTGTTACCGAGGAGCTGGAGCATTTTCGATTGGTGCTGGATTTGCTTGAGCGGCGCGGGATTCGGTTTCGGCGGTTGCCGCCGGGCGGATATGGCCGAAAGCTGAATGAACTGGTGCGAAAATTGGAACCGGGCAAAGCGGTCGATCGGTTATTGGTAGCGGGGTTGATCGAAGCGCGAAGCTGCGAGCGGTTCGACTTGCTGCGGCAACATGTGAAAGACACGGAGTTGGCGGCATTTTATGACAGCCTGTTTGAGAGCGAAGCACGGCATCACAGCACCTATGTGCGGCTGGCGAAACTTTTTGCTAAGGATGAGATTGTCGAGCGCCGCCTTAACGAATTGGCTACGCAGGAAGCGGAGATTATTGCGGGGGGCGATCCCCTGCCCCGGATGCATAGCTGAAGAGGTAGGCGGTGAGGGCAGATGGCTAACACTTGCAGTCGGGGCTTGGGAAATGCCGACTGTGGGATTAGGCGTAGCGGCTGCGCCGCTTGCTAGCACCGCGCGCCGAGCGGAAAAACCGGCATAGATTCGCAGGCTTTTCAAGATCGACGGCCTGATCTTCTGGATCCGATCGTTAACCCCGGAATTATCGACAAGGATGTCGCTTTTCGGAAGCAATCGAGACGACCGCCGCCGCCGAAACTTGGCGGAGGATTTGGCGAGCGAAAGTTTCGCCACGTCGGCTACCGCTGCATCTAAGCCGGCCGGAACCGGAGAGCGATACACGGCGGCCGGTCGACGAGAACATCGTCGCCACACAAGCGATTTTATTCCCCGGCACGGATTTTCGCTGACGATTTGGCTGGTGATCGGTCTGGCCATAGTGGCCGGGTTGCTGGCCGGATTTATCAAGCTCGGCGGTGAATCGGGCAGCGCCAGCGGATTAGCACCGCTGTTTGACGCCACACAAGGTGGAAGTTTGGCGGGTTGGTTTTCGTCGCTGCTGTTTAGTTTGGCAGCCGCGGGAAGCGTACTTATCTATTCGATTCGCCGACACCGCTCGGACGATTACCGGGGAAGTTATCGGCTGTGGTTGTGGAGCGCTATTGCATGGTTGGTGATGAGCATTGATGCGACGGCTAATTTACATACGCCGTTTTCCACGGTCATGGCCCAGCTTACCGGCTGGTCGATGTTAGGCGGCGCCATGTGGTGGATTGGCGTGTGGGGAAGCATTTTGGCGATCCTCGCGCTACGATTGCTGTTAGAAGTGCGCGAATGCCGAACGGCAACGCTGGGGTTCACACTGGTTTTTTCCTTGTGGGCAGCGGCACTGGCGACTGATTACGGATGGTTGCCTCGCGGCGAGCACGCCCTGCTCGTTGGGATCGGCGGCCGGCTGCTGGGACAAGTCTTTTTGATTCTAAGCGTTGCTTTTTACGCCCGGCATGTATTGCTGGATGCGGAAGGATTATTGAAAGCGCGACCGCCACGTCCGAAGCGTGAAAAGCGGGCGAAAAAGGCGAAAGCGGCAGCGGCGGCGGGCGAAGATTCGCCGCGCAGAACAGAATTGTCGAAAACCGGCCGAGTCGATACAGCTCACAAGCCTGGCACGCAAGCAGCGACAGGGCCACTGGCTTCGCATGTGAACCGTGCCAACACTACCGTGGCAGGCAGCAGTTCCGGCGGTGGTTATGCAAGCAATTCGGCAACGAATTCTGCCGCATCGGATCGTTATGCAAACCGCGATGAAGATGAGGAAGATCGTTATTCCGATCGCCGATCTAGCCAGAATCACTACGATGATGACGAGGACGATTCCGACGACAGCGGCAATCGCAAGCTTTCTAAAGCGGAACGTAAACGCTTGCGAAAACAAATGCGCCGCCAGCAGCGGGAAGAAGAATAGTTCGCACACGTTGAGAGCGGCTATTTCGAGTCCGCCGCTTCGCCTTCCGCCGATTGGCTTGAATCGCTAGGCTGATAGTTGATCGTGCTGGCTTGATTTTCGCACATAGGATCAGCTTCATGGCGGTTCGTCCGGTCCGTACACGTTTCGCGCCTAGCCCTACCGGGTATTTGCACATCGGCGGGGTGCGGACGGCGCTATTCAATTGGCTATTTGCGCGGCGGCACGGCGGCCAGTTTTTGCTGCGGATCGACGATACGGATCAGCAACGGAATGTTGAGGAGGCGCTGGCTCCGATTCTGCACGGATTCCGTTGGCTGAGAATGGATTGGGATGAAGGGCCGGAAGTGGGCGGACCGTATGCGCCGTATTATCAGTCGCAGCGGATGCCGCGGTATCAAGCGGCGATCGATCAATTGTTGACCGGCGGATTTGCTTACCGCGATTATGCCACGACAGAAGAAATCCAGACGGAGCGCGCTGCGGCGGAGGCGGAAAAACGCCCATTTATTTACAGCCGCCGCTGGATGGCGGACACCACGGACACGCAGCGACGGTTTGAAGCCGAAGGGCGCAAAGGCGTGGTGCGGCTGAATATGCCGCACGAAGGCAAGCTGGTAATTCGAGATTTGATCCGAGGCGACGTGGAATTCGATTGGGTGCGCGAGCAAGATCACGTGATTCAGCGCGCCGACGGAACGCCGCTGTACAATCTGGCGACGGTGGTCGACGATTACGATTTCAAAATATCGCACGTCATCCGGGCAGAGGAACACCTATCGAACACGCCACGGCAAGTGTTTGTGGCGCAATCGCTGGGTTATGCGTTGCCGGAGTATGCCCATGTGCCATTTGTGGCCGAGCCTGGCAGCAGAAACAAACTGAGCAAACGGAAGCTCGCGCAATATTTGAAGAACCAAGACTTCGCCCAACTGTACAAACACGGCGTCGATATTGCTGCGGCGATCGGCCTGGTGGCAACGGCCGACACGTTCAACCCGGTAATTGTCGACTTTTACGAAGAAGTCGGCTACTTGCCGGACGCCATCATCAATTACCTGATGCTGCTGGGGTGGTCGTACGATGACAAAACGGAATACTTCAATCGCCAGCAGATGATCGAAAGCTTTTCGCTCGATCGGGTCAATAAAGCGCCGGCCAGCTTCGATCCCAAAAAATTGTGGGCGTTTGAAGATCGCTACATGCAAGAACTGCCGGTGAAGCAAAAGGTGGCCAAGACGTTGCCATTTTTGCAGCGGACAGGGCTTGTTTCGGATCCGCCGCCGTGCGATACGGGTCCGAAGCTGACGCAGATTGTGCAGGCGGCGGGCGATCGATTGAAAGTGTTCGGCGATATTCTCGATTACGTGGATTTCTTTTCGCCGAACGACAAGCTGGCGTACGATGAGAAAGCGTTTGATAAGCGCATTCGAAATGCGCCGGAGGCAGCAGATTTGCTGGTGCGGCTTAAAACGGTGTTGGCGGCGGTCGACCCCTTTGAATCGACGACCCTGGAGAAATCGCTGAAAACATTCGTCGAGCAGGCGGGATTACAAATGGCGAATATTGTTCATCCGCTGCGGGTGGCGTTAACCGGAAAAGGGATCGGCTTCGGCTTGTTTGACACGATGGCCATTCTTGAACGCGATGCGTGTTTGGCGCGCATCGATCGTGCTTTGGCGCGCAAGTGAGACGGCTGTCTCAGTACCAATAGCTACATCTACCGGCCCCAATGGATATTGAATTGATTGGCCCGTACTCGATCGGGTGGTCCTAATTCGGGTGTAGCCATTCTTATGGGGGTGATCGTGCCGGTACAAAAAGTCCCTATTGTTATGTTGTGAGCGTTTTGGGGTAAAAAACGCATGTTTAAGGATCCCAGCCCCCCCAGTGGCAAAAAACATTGCCAAGATTTCCAGAAAAAATCCTTGCGTTCCACCCACTCCTTGGTATCATGCGGAAGATTGCAAAGTTTAGGGGGATACCTTCCATAATGTGCCCGAGCCTGTTGCTGTCGATCTTGGCAGTGCAGGTTTACGCCATGGCAAGGCAAATTGGCAAACCGTTTGAGGCCATGCTCGTGAGAGAGATCGACACACACAACATCTGCCGATTTTTGCCAAGACCATTTTCATTGGGTCTATTGTTGGCTGGTTTAGCCTGCTTGTCGGCGTGGTCGGGCGCAGCGCGGGCCGACTTCATTCCAGGTTTTCCGAACGCACCGGGCGTCTCAGAGTCGCCCACGGTTCTTGACATCACCAGTTATGTTCTTGAGGTAAAGTACGATGGTTCCGGCAACTTCACGGTTGCGAGCCAAGTCGACAATGCGGTGTTTCTTAATGACGACAGCGCTCCGATCTACGATATTAGTGGCACCTCGGATCTTAGCATCGCAATGACGATCAACCCCGCCAATGGCGCTCCTACCGGTGGCTCCTTGTCCATCACGGGCGATGCTTATGGCGGAAGTACCGGCAAATTGTTAACGGGCACAATTTCCCAATTTGGTTTCGCGAATCCCACCCAAGGGGCTGCCGATCACGGTGCGGAGATCTTCGAATTTATCTTTAACACCACCGGCGGTGATTTGGCTTCGTATTACCCTTCCATTGCCGTCAATCTTTCGGAAGTAGATGTCAATTTCAACGGCACCTTTGGATCAACATCTTTTGACGATCTGTCAGGAAACGCTCAAACGGACACTTATGCCGGACCGGCCGCACCAGAACCTGCTTCGCTCACCTTAGGATGCATCGGGGTTCTTGCCCTGATGGCTCGGTTCAGAATTCTTCGCGGGACGAGAATGCTTTGCGGTAGCCCCCGAGGCTAAACAGACAAGGATGTCATGGGGCTATCTGCCACTGTTTGCACGTACAACTTGATTTACCCGTAGTTGCATTCGTCATTAATCTCCCGCTTATTCCAATCCTTCCTATAAGGGGCTGGCCCATGTTCTTTCGTCGCTCTGGTCGTGTTTCTACATCGCTAAAAAATCGACGCTCTTCTTCATCAGTGCGTGCCAAGCGTCTATTCATTGAACCGCTAGAACACCGCCGGTTATTGACGTTGCTTGGCGTGTCGCCATCGTTTCCAACCGTCTCGTACGACAGTACCGGCCAAATCACCTACAACGCGACAACTCATGAGTTCGATCTAACGGGCTCGCCGCTGTTGTTTAGGGCCAGTGCCTCTTCCCCGATCCAAACGATTACCGCGCCGCGCAGTGTCTCGATGCAAATTGACGTCGACAATTCCGGCAATCTGATCAATGACGGCCAGGTCAGCGATTTCACCGTAACGGGCAATATTCCAGCCAATCCGTCACTTAGCGGCACACTGCTGACTGGCAAGATCATCGAGTTCGGTTATCAGAATACCGGCAGTGGCACTGCCGAGTTTGACTTCATCGCCATTCCACTTGGCGGAACACTCATTTCGATGTTTGCCGGCAAAGATATTGGTATCACCAGCGCCAGTGAAGGTGCTTTCACGTTCAACGACTTCACCACCGATTTTGGAGGCGGCGCCAAAGGCACGATTGGATCGGTTCCATTAGCAACCGGAAACATTACCGGCAGCAAATTCACGGACATCACGGGCGATGGTTTTTCTGGCGACGATACCCCACTGGGCGGTGTCGCCATTAACTTGTATCAGGATCTTGATCAGAGCGGCACGCTGACTGAAGGCGACGGGCCCGCCATCGCCACAACTACCACTGCCGCAGACGGCTCTTACTCATTTAATAACCTGTTGCCCGGCACTTACTTCGTCCAGGAATCTGTGCCTGACGGCTACACGCAAACTGCCGGTGGTACTTATACCGTTGATGTCACTGCCGGAAGCACATCTACCGGCAACAACTTCGACGACTTCCAGAACACCAGCATCAGCGGCACCAAGTTCACTGATATCACCGGTAACGGCTTTACCGCCGACGATACCCCGCTGGCGGGCGTGACCATCAACCTTTACGAGAATGGCGGAATCACACCGGTCGCTACAACGACCACGGCTGCCGATGGCTCGTACAGTTTTGCAAACCTTGGTCCGGGAAGCTACAGCGTGCAGGAAACAGTTCCGGCCGGCTCGACGCAGACCGGCGGCAACGCTGGCTATACCGTTAGCGCAACGAGCGGCACGAACTCCACCGGCAATAACTTCGACGACTTCCAGAACATTAGCATTAGCGGCACCAAGTACAACGACATCACCGGT